>OGHR01000051.1_pt1 | contig 147211 bp, 125 predicted proteins | sample 1571621 | NCBI WGS metagenome assembly OGHR01 (sample SAMEA2582038, study PRJEB24529) | metagenome | biome: Human gut stool | place: China | collected 2011
CCGCGAAAGGTTATCAGCGGCGCACACTGTACACACCGTGGTTTGTGGTCAGTGAAGATGAAAACGATACAGCGGAGTAAGCCGTATCTGTGTACAATAAAAACGCCGGTCATGATTTGACCGGCTCAATATACAAAAAACGGGAACCTGTTTTCACAGATTCCCGCAGAGTATTATGGTAATGGTTTAACCCGTGATTAACCGCCAATCATAGAAGTCATCCGTATCTGACGGCGATCGTTCAGTTCAAGGTTGGACATCACCGCCAGCTGCGGCAGGCTGCGGCGCAGGAAGCGGGATAAGATCAGACGCAGTGAGTGATTGACCAGCAATACTGTCGGTGCACCCATCGCTTCCTGGTGCTGTACCGCGCTCATCGCCTGCATTTCAATATTCTGTGCCAGGTTCGGCTCCAGACCGCCGCCGCTTTTCGCTGCCTGCAACAGGATCTGCTCCAGCCCCGCATCCAGACCAATCACCTGAATTTCCCCCGACGCCCCGAACCACTGCTGAGTGATAGCGCGGCCCAGTGCTATCCGCACCTGAGATGTCAGAACATCAGTATCTTTCTGCTCGCCGTTCTCACCAACCTGCTCTGCCAGGGTTTCAATAATAGTGCGCATATCGCGGATCATGACATTTTCGGTCAGCAGATTCTGCAGCACACGGTGGAAAACAGTCAGCGATAAGGTATCCGGGATCAGGTCATCAGCCAGCTTCGGCATCTCTTTCTTCACGCGGTCATACAGCATCTGTGCTTCCTGACGGCCGAACAGGTCACTGGCGTATTCCAGCAGGATCTGATTAAAGTGTGTCGCCACCGCCGTACTGGCTGAAACCACGGTGTAACCCTGAATCTGTGCCTGCTCACGCAGATCATCATCAATCCATACCGCCGGTAAACCAAATGCCGGTTCCTGTGTGGCATCCCCTTCCAGAGAGCCTGCCGCATTGCCCGGGTCAATCGCCAGCCAGCGCCCCGGCTGAGCCTCGCCGCGCCCGACTTCCGCCCCTTTGATCAGGATCCGGTAAGCAGTCGGCGCCAGTTCGAGGTTGTCACAGATATGCACCACCGGTGGCAGATAGCCGACTTCCTGGGCAAATTTTTTGCGCAGTCCGCGGATCCGTCCAAGCAGCTCGCCCTGCTGGTCATTATCCACCAGCGGAATCAGCCGGTAACCGACCTCCATTGCCAGCAGATCTTCCGCCACCACATCATCCCAGGTCGCTTCCGTGACTTTATTCGCCTCACGGAACTGCTGCTCCTGCACATTGTTATCCGTCTCTTTGACCGGCTCTTTACTTTTCTTCACCAGATACCAGCCGAGAGATGCCAGCGCCACCGTGAACAACAGGAACACAAAGTTCGGCATGCCCGGGATAAGCCCCAGCAGACCCAGAACCCCGGCACTCAGCCACATCACACGCGGGTTGTTGAACAGCTGGGTGACCATCTGCTCACCGGCATCTTCATCTGTTGCAACGCGGGTCACAATCACACCGGCTGCGGTTGAGATAATCAGTGCCGGGATCTGCGCCACCAGACCGTCACCGATGGTCAGCAGGGTATAGGTACTGGCTGCATCGCCCAGCGGCATATGGTGCTGAGCCACACCGACAATCAGGCCACCGATCACGTTAATCACCATGATCATAATCCCGGCGATGGCATCACCACGGACAAACTTACTGGCCCCGTCCATTGAACCGTAGAAATCAGACTCCTGGGTAACTTCCGCACGGCGGCGTTTGGCTTCTTCATCATTGATGATCCCGGCGTTTAAGTCCGCATCAATCGCCATCTGCTTGCCCGGCATGCCGTCAAGCACAAAGCGCGCACCAACTTCGGCAATACGTCCCGCACCTTTGGTGATAACCATAAAGTTGATTAACACCAGGATGATAAAGACCACAATCCCGATGGCAAAGTTACCGCCGACCAGGAAGTGCCCGAACGCCTCAACCACCCTGCCCGCCGCCGCAGGACCGGTGTGGCCGTCCATCAGGATGATACGGGTGGATGCCACGTTCAGTGACAGACGCAGTAAGGTGGAGAACAGCAGGATAGTCGGGAACGCGGCAAAATCGAGGGTACGCCGGGTGAACATCGCCACCAGCAGCACCATAATGGACAGCGCGATATTAAAGGTAAACAGCAAATCCAGCACAAACGCCGGCAGCGGCAGTACCATCATTGACAGGATCATCAGGATGAGGACCGGCCCGGCAAGTAACTGCCATTGTGCTCCCTGCATCGTTTTCGGTAATCTCAAAAGTGCAGCCAGATTAGCCATTTCGGGTATTTTCTCCAACAAAATCAAGTGCCTTTGGCACCGGTAAATTCTTCGGTTTTTTCGGTTTCAGGCCGCCTTCACGACGCCAGCGGCGCAGCTGAAACACCCATGCCAGCACTTCCGCCACGGCGGAATACAGTGCCACCGGAATTGATTGCCCCACCTCAGCATGGCGGTAAAGTGCCCGCGCCAGCGGTGGTGCCTCCAGCAGCAAAATGCGGTTCTCCGCACCTATCTCTTTGATCCGCTGTGCCAGCACCCCGGCACCTTTGGCCAGTACTCTCGGTGCGGTCATTTTTTTCTCGTCATATTTCAGGGCAACGGCGTAGTGCGTCGGGTTGGTCACAATCACATCCGCCTGCGGCACATCAGCCATCATGCGGTTACGCGCCATCGCGCGCTGCTGCTGACGGATTTTGGCCTTTATCTGCGGGTCACCCTCCTGCTGCTTAAATTCATCCTTGATTTCCTGGCGGCTCATCCGCAGCTTTTTCAGGTGCGAACGGAACTGCCAGAACACATCAAACGCCACCATCGGGATCAGCATGAAGATGATAAGGTAACCGGCAAAAATCACTTTCTGCATCGCATTGGCCATTGCCGTTGACGGGGATTCCATCGCCAGATGCAGTAAGGACGGCCACGCCTGCCATAAAAAAATCCATGCGCCCAGGCCAATCAGCAGGGATTTAAGAATCGCCTTGAATAATTCGGCCAGCGCATTCATGGAAAAAATACGTTTAAAGCCCTTCAGCGGGCTCAGTTTTGTCAGATCAAACTTGATGGATTTGGTGTTAAACGCCAGTCCGCCGACCAGTGCCGACGCCGAAATACCGACCAGCGCCAGTCCGCCGACAACCGGCAGCATAGCGAATAACGCTTCACCAATGACTTTTCCGAGAAAACGCAGCATCAGCCCCGGATTCTGCAGATAAAAGTTATCAAAGAGAAATCCCTGACGAAAAATATCACGCAGTTGTCCCGCCAGATGGCCGCCGCTTAACCACAGCAGGCTGATACCGGCCAGCATCATCATCAGTGAGCTGAGTTCTTTGGAGCGGACAATCTGTCCGTCTTCTTTGGCTTTCTGTTTTTTATGGGGGGTGGGTTCTTCTGTTTTTTCCACATCACTTTCATCAGACACTCACACCTCCGCCGTCTGCCGGGATTTTGCTTATGGCTATAGCATGACAGAATGCGGCAAATTCAATGGTGGAAAATGACCGGTCTTAACGGTGTAATTCCCTGATTAAAGCAGGAGTGGCGGAATTATCAGCAGAAAATCACTCAGTGACACCCGCAGGCAGTGGTCAGCAACGCAATATAGTCAAATTAAGCCACCGAACCTGATGAAAGCCCGTATTTCGCACGGAGTGTTAAATTAGGAACAATTCCGATAGGCAGTTGTTACCGGTACTTTATAATTTACCACTATTTTATTCCACGATAATCACAAGGTACTCACTGATGAAAAAAACAATTTTAGCCTGCTCTCTGGGTTTAATGGCTCTGGCTCTGACAGCATGTTCCGGCGAAGAAAAATCAGCATCATCCGTTCCGGGTGCAACTGAAACCTGTAACAAATACTTTGCTGAAGTCGATGATTTAGTGAAGAAAGCAACTGAAAAAGCCGGTGACAACGAAGCGGTTAAAGCACAGTTAGAACCAATGCTGAAACAGTTTGACGACGCGAAAAAACAAATCGCAACACTGCCGAAAGAGCAGCAGGACGCAGCATGCAAAGCAGGCAGCGACGCAATGGCTCAGATTAAGCAGGCAATGGGTATCTGATTTCCGTTGTGACAGACTGACCATTCTGAACCGCGGCATCCCTGCTGCGGTTTTTTTATATCAGAAACCAAGCTCATCAAGCAGATCATCAACCTGTGACTGTGATGCCATCACATTGGTCCCTTTCGGATCAATCTGCGGTCCGTTTTTCAGACTGTCGACCGGATGTTTTGCACGGATTTCCGCAGGGGTGTTTTCCATCAGCAGAAACAGCAGCTGTTTCTCTGTCTCTTCCACCACTTCCATCATCTTTTTCACGACCTGACCGGTCAGATCCTGGAAATCCTGTGCCATCATAATTTCCAGTAACTCACTTTTGGTCACCGCACTGCCGTCAATCACCCGGCGGATAAACGCCATGGTGGATTCCTGCAGGGCCGGATCGACCTCCGCTGACGGACAGGATTGCCAGCGCGCCTGCAAATCCAGCGCGTCCTCGTGCATTTTTACCTGCAACGGCTTGATAGTGTCGATGCCGTTGAGTGTTTTTTCCGCCGCCTGTGCAGTCATCTGAGCGATGTAGCGCAGTCTGTCTTTTCCGTCCGGAATTGTCGCGACCGCCTGCTGCACGCCCTTTTCTAATCCCAGTTCACGCATGCTTTCTCTTAACATCCTCGTTAAAAAACCGACCCGGGTGATGATCTGTTTTAAATCATCATCACTGTTTTTGTTTCTGTCCGTTGATTTATTTTCCGTCATCCTGCTTTCCTTCTGCTGAAGCCCCTCAGTTCAGACCCATTTTTTCGAAGACTTTATTCAGTTTTTCCTCGAGGATCGCGGCAGTGAACGGCTTGACAACATAACCGCTGGCACCGGCCTGAGCGGCGGCAATAATATTTTCTTTTTTCGCTTCGGCGGTCACCATCATGACCGGGATATGTTTGAGTGCATCATCCGCGCGGATGGTTTTCAGCAGCTCCAGCCCGTCCATGTTCGGCATGTTCCAGTCCGCCACCACGAAATCAATCTGACCCGCACGGATTTTCTCCAGTGCATCCACACCGTCTTCCGCCTCTTCAATTTTGTTGTAGCCCAACTCTTTTAAGAGGTTACGCACGATACGGCGCATGGTGGAAAAATCATCAACTACCAGAAAATTCAAATCTTTAGCGGCCATAACCACTCCTGCAATAATACAATGAATAATTGCCGGTTCCGTCAGGCGGAAACGGCAGCAAGTCTGCCCAGCACACTGGGGGCAATTTTGACGAGATCCTGAATTTCATCGACCGCATTCAGTTCAATCGCCGCTCGCGGCATACCAAAGACCACGCAGCTGCGTTCATCCTGGGCATACGTGACCGCGCCTTTCTGCCGCAGATTCAGCATGCCGCGCGCACCGTCCATGCCCATACCGGTCAGCAGGACCGCGATGCATTTGCGGGCGGCACATTCAGCCACAGAGTCAAACAGCACATCCACGGACGGGCGGTGACGGTTCACCGGCGGTGTCTGCTGAAGCACCACCTGGTAACCCTGGCCTTTATCCGCGATCAGCATATGCGCATCGCCCGGGGCAATATAAGCATGCCCTTTGCGCAGCACATCGCCGTGTTCCGCCTCTTTTACCGTCAGCGCACAGAGCTTGTTCAGACGCTCGGCAAATGAGCGGGTGAAACCGGCCGGCATATGCTGGGTGATCACCACCGGCGGACACTCCGGCGGCAGCATCTCCAGGAACTGACGGATAGCTTCCGTTCCGCCGGTCGATGCGCCCACCGCAATCAGGCGGTTATGGCAGGCATACGATGACAGCGGTTTGCTGATAACCGCCGGTGCTGCCGTCACTTTTTCCTGACGGCGGAAGCGGTTACCCTGCGTGATTTTTGACATCGCCGCGGCACGGATTTTTTCACCGATAAGGTCACGGTAACTCATCATGGTTTCGCGGATCCCGATCTGCGGTTTGGTGACAAAATCCACCGCGCCCAGTTCCAGGGCTTTCAGCGTCACTTCCGAGCCTTTGGAGGTCAGTGTGGAGACCATCACCACCGGTACCGGATGCAGACGCATCAGTTTTTCCAGAAAATCGATGCCGTCCATCCGCGGCATTTCCACATCCAGCGTCACCACATCCGGTTCATGCTGTTTAATCAGATCACGCGCAACATACGGATCCGGTGCCACGTCCACCACGGTCATATCCGGATGGCTGTTAATAATTTCACGCATTAACTGGCGCATCAGCGCCGAGTCATCAACGCAAAGTACTTTTATTTTTTTCATCACTTCTCCCGGCCGCCTGAATGCTGTATACGGTCTGTCCTCTGATGACATAACGCGAAGATAACTGTGATAAGTTCTCCGAGTGCCCGATAAACAGCAGCCCGTCAGGCTTCAGTAGCGGAACAAAACGTTCCAGTAGTTGTTTCTGCATATCCTTATCGAAATAAATCATGACATTACGACAAAATATGGCATCGAACTGCCCCTGAAACTGCCAGTCGTTGTCCGTCAGATTCAGATAACGGAAATCAATCATCCGGCCGAGCGCCGGTTTCACCCGGGCATAGCCTTCATATTCCCCGACCCCCTTCATAAAATGGCGCTGACGCTGAAGGGCGTTGAGGCTTTTCAGCTCTTCGATACGGTAGACGCCCTTACGGGCCTTCTCCAGAACTTCGGTATCGATATCACTGGCGACCACTTTGGCATTCATGGCGTTCGCACCGAGAACATCACTGAGTGTCATGGCGATCGAATACGGTTCTTCCCCTGTCGAGGCAGCCGCGCACCAGATAGTGATCGGCTGGTTACGGCGGGGACGGATAAAGTCAGTCAGTGTCTGAAAGTGATGCGGCTCCCGGAAAAATGCGGTCAGATTGGTGGTCATTGCGTTAATAAATGCCTGCCATTCCGGGTGCAGCGGCTCCCGTTCCAGCAAACGCAGGTACTCGGCGAATGTGCTCATATTGCAGTCTCTGAGCCGCTTTAACAGGCGGTTGTAGACCATATTCTTTTTATTCATGCTAAGGACGATGCCTGACTTTTTATGAATAAACCGGCACACCCGACCAAACTCATCATCTGTGAGTGGTTCTATCTGTGGCGCAAAAAGCATCGTACTTGTTGTCCTTTCGGTAAAAACGATTCACTGACAGTCTTCAGTACAAACCGATCAGTTACCCCCTGACACCGGCGTCTGCGATACGAACCGGTGTCAGGCGGTGATCAGGACTGTCAGCCGGCAAAGCCGGACTGTGTGCCCCTGTTATCCGGCAGCTCAAAGAAAGCGACCGTGTCGACCAGGTTATTCGCCTGATCTTCCAGTGCGGCTGTTGCACCTGTTGACTGCTCAACCAGTGCGGCGTTCTGCTGGGTTACCAGATCCATCTGGCTGACGGCGGTTGCCACCTGCTCGATACCACGGCTCTGCTCGTTGGAGGCAGACGCGATTTCGCTCATCAGTTCCGTCACCTGGTTCACCGCAGTGACCAGTTCTTCCATTGTTTTACCGGCGCTGTCCACCAGTTGCGTTCCCTGGCCGACGCGGTCAACTGACTCATCAATCAGGGATTTAATCTCTTTCGCGGCATCCGCACTGCGCTGTGCCAGCGCACGTACCTCACCGGCGACCACGGAGAATCCGCGTCCCTGCTCACCGGCACGGGCGGCTTCCACGGCGGCGTTCAGCGCCAGGATGTTGGTCTGGAAGGCAATACCGTCGATCACGCTGATAATGGCACTGATTTTCTGCGAACTGTTGGCAATCGAGGTCATGGTTTCAATCACGCTGTCCGTGATCTGACCACCACGGCTGGCGGTTTTCGATGCCGTCACCGCAAGTTCACTGGCCTGACGGGCATTATCGGCGTTCTGTTTCACCGTTGCGGTCAGCTCTTCCATACTGGCAGCGGTTTCCTCCAGGGAGGCAGCCTGCTGCTCTGTCCGTGATGATAAATTATTATTGCCCAGGGCAATCTCGCGAATTCCGGTATACATCTGGTCTGTATTCAGGCGAACGTTTGAGACAGATTCTGCCAGAGATTCCTGCATCAGCTTAAGCTGACCGAATACCACACCGATTTCATCACGGGTGGTCACTTCTATTTTCTGGTTCAGTTTGCCCTGTGCGACCTGCATAAAGTGCTCGCTCATACTGGTGAGCGGATTAATCACTTTGTAACGCATCCAGAAATGGGCCAGACCGGAAATCAGCAGAATGGTGGCGGTCACTGCGAAGAACATAATCCACGCCATCCGGTTATAGAACGTGCCGGACTCAATCGCACTGCGGCTCTCTTCATCCAGCAGCGCCAGATAATCATTCACCACCGCACCCATTCTGTCCTGATACATCTGAGTCGGGTGTTCCACATACGCAGGGATATTGGCGTGATCAATGTAACCGCGCAGTTCTTTAATCACACCAAGGTAAGACTGATACTGTTCTTCAATACCGGCAAAATCCTCTTTCTCACTGAGAACCGGCTGGGATTTGAACTTACTGTAATCTTCCGCCGCTTTATCCAGCAGCAAATCAAATGCTGCTTTGACCTGGCGGATATCGCTCTCTTCAGAGCCGACTTTAATATGAACAACAACCTGGGTAAGCAGGTTACGGGCCTGCATCAGATCTTCATAAGAAGACACCAGTAATGCCCGTTTTTTTGAGCCGAGATCGACCCGTTCCAGTGACGATAATTCAGATGAAACAATCCCCAGCGATAATCCGCTGGACACTATCTGCATGCCGCAAAAGAAAATAAGCAACAGATATAAACTGACAGAAATCCGTATTCTCTTACCAAACATAATGCTATCCCCACTGCGTCCGGCCGGGCTCACCTGCTTCGGTTGTTGTTATCGCTGTGATGCACAAAAGCGCCGTCAGGTTTCCCTGACAGCGCAAAGCACAGACGCGTCGTTAAAAAGTTTCCCAATTGTCATCATCTTGATGATTCTTCGATGATATTTTGCTGAGATCCGGGGTTTTCACGACATTGGAAATCGTTCTTGCCGCCGGTTCAGTGTGTTTATCGTCCCTGTGCTTCAAGGCCGGTAAGCGGAAAATGGCTATCAGCTGTGACAGTTTCGCCACCTGTTCTTCCAGCACATTTGCCGCCACCGCAGACTGCTCAACCAGTGAGGCGTTCTGCTGCGTCACTTTGTCCATTTCAGCAACTGCAATACTGACCTGTGAAATACCTTTGCTCTGCTCATCGGATGCCGTGGCAATGTGCGCCATGATGTCGGTGACACGGGTAACGGATTCCACGATTTTGGTCATGGTTTCGCCGGCATCTTCTGCCTGACGGGCACCGGTTCCGGTACGGGATACCGAGTCTTCGATGAGGATTTTGATCTCTTTTGCCGCATCCGCGCTGCGCTGCGCCAGGTTACGGACTTCATCCGCCACCACCGCGAAACCACGGCCGTGTTCACCGGCACGGGCAGCTTCAACCGCCGCATTCAGGGCCAGGATATTGGTCTGGAACGCAATGCTGTCGATAACGGCTGTGATATCGGAAATTTTCTGTGAACTGTCAGCGATATTCAGCATGGTATTCACCACGTTGGACACCACTTTGCCGCCTTCACGGGCAATGTCAGAAGCCTGACCGGCAAATTCACTGGCCTGATGGGCGTATTCGGTGTTCTGTTTCACCGTCGCGGTCAGCTCTTCCATGCTGGCAGCGGTCTGTTCCAGACAGGCAACCTGCTCCTGGGTCCGGGCAGACAGATCATTGTTACCGGCGGCGATTTCGCTGGTACCCTGATAGATGTTTTCGCTGCCGTCGCGCACACCGCGCACCGTATTAATCAGCTCCTGCTGCATATGCTGCACACCGCGGCCCAGATCAGCGATTTCATTTTTACCGTTCACCACGACTGTCGGAGTCAGGTCACCGGCAGCAAAGATTTTGATGCGGTCTACCAGGCCATTGAGAGGGTGAATAATGCCGCGCTGTACATAGCGGTAACTGATAAGACTGATCAGCGCAAGGATAATAGCCAGGGCAATCAGCATATACAGGGATTCACTGAAGTTATCTTCCGCATTCTGTACTTCACCCCGGAACGCCGCAGAAATACTGTCGAAATACGAATTAAACTGCTCTTCGAACTTCATCTGATAACCGGATGTGGCATAGGTGTAGAACTGTTCCAGCTGATCTTCCCGGACATAGGACATCAGCCGGGTCAGTGCATTACGGTAGGTTTCATACGTGGAGAGCAGCTTTTCAAACTTCGCCTTGTCGTAACTGGTGCCTTCCATCATTTTCATGTAGCGGGCATACGCAGCGTCTGCATCCGCTAACTGACGGGTGGCCTGTTTGATCAGCTCATCCGGGGTGGCATCGTCTTTAAAGGTATGCTCTCTGAGCAAAAAGCCGTTTGCCGCCCGGTTTAAATTGGCACGGGCCTGGATCAGATTAACCCAGCTCTGGGTCAGAACCTGTCTCTGACTCTGGAGTGAATCCAAAAAGTGAATACTGTCGCGGTTATCACCCAGTTTGCTGAACATCAGCCCGCTGGATGCCAGCTGCATCAGTACAAATATAAGAATAACGGATAAAAGCCCTGATACAATTTTAATTCTGCTATACATAATTTTCTACTGGCATAGTGTTATTGTAATTTTGATATCGGTCACACGACAAAAAACTTTAGTGATGGATTAACCAAAACTATCCGGCTGAATTATCATTCAGCCATGCTGTCGATGAGTGCCATTTCCTCGCTGGAAAGCAGCTTTTCGATATCCACCAGGATCAGCATCCGGTCACCGATGGTGCCCAGGCCGGTCAGATATTTGGTTGATAAAGTGACCGCGAAATCCGGCGCCGGGGCAATCTGCTCATCTTTGAGCACCAGCACGTCAGACACGCCGTCCACCACAATCCCCACCACGCGATCTTTCAGATTGACCACAATCACCACGGTGTTGTCGTTGTAAGTGACGTTCTGATGGGAGAACTTCACACGCAGATCGATAATCGGGATAATCACACCGCGTAAGTTAGTGACACCCTTGATAAAATCCGGGGTATTCGCAATACGGGTGACCTGCTCATAACCACGGATTTCCTGTACTTTCAGGATCTCAATGCCGTACTCTTCTTCGCCCAGGGTAAAAATCAGGTACCCTTCGCCGTTTTTCTCTTCATCGAGTTTGTTTAAATCTTCATCCATCATCGACATGGTTATTTACCTTTGTTTATTGCATCACGACGTGTGACGTGTTCATTTTCTTTTTGCACAAAATTTCGTTGTTCATCCGCTGCAGTTCCGCCACATCAATAATCAGTGCGACAGAACCGTCGCCCATAATGGTGGCGGCAGAGATCCCCGGAATTTTGCGGTAATTACTTTCAACATTTTTCACCACCACCTGCTGCTGTCCGATCAGTCTGTCCACCAGCAGGGCGTAACGGTTACCGGCATTCTGAACAATCAGGGCGATACTTTTCGCCAGATCACGCTCCGCTTCTTCGATGCCGAAGACCTGATGCATTTCCACCAGCGGCAGATATTCGCCGCGCACCAGCAGCATTTTTTCCTCACCGGCAAGGCGGTAAATGTCTTCCTGACGCGGCTGGAGTGTGCTGATAATGGCGCTGAGCGGGACAATAAAGACATCGTCCGCCACTTTGACGGACATGCCGTCGAGGATAGCCAGAGTCAGCGGCAGCAGAATGCGGGTCACGGTGCCGCGCCCTTCGGTGAAACCAATCTGAATACGGCCGCCCATGTCCTGAATGTTTCGTTTCACCACATCCATACCCACACCACGTCCTGACACATCAGTGATCACTTCGGCGGTAGAGAAACCCGGTGCCATGATCAGCATCGCGATTTCATCGTTGGTCATGTTGTCATGCACATCCATGCCCTGCTGGCGGGCCTTGGCCAGGATCCGCTCCCGGTTCAGACCGGCACCGTCATCCCGCACTTCAATGCAGATATTGCCGCTCTGATGTTCCGCCGCCAGGGTCAGTGTCCCGGCCTCCGGTTTGCCGTTTGCCGCGCGGACATCCGGTTTCTCAATACCGTGGTCGAGGCTGTTGCGCACCAGGTGGGTCAGCGGATCGATAATCCGCTCGATCAGGCTCTTATCGAGTTCGGTGGAGCTGCCCTCCACTTTCAGCTCAATTTTTTTATTCAGTTTTGAGGCGATATCGCGCACCATGCGCGGGAAGCGGCTGAAGACATAATCCATCGGCATCATGCGGATAGACATGACAGATTCCTGCAGCGCCCGCGAGTTGCGTTCCAGCTGAACAATCGAACTGAGCAGTTCCGCATATTCAGCCTGATCCACCTGCTGGCTGTGCTGGGTCAGCATTGACTGGATAATCACCAGTTCACCGACCAGGTTGATCAGCTGATCCACTTTCTCCACCGCCACACGGATACTGCCGCTGTCACCTTTATTTTTTGCCGCCGCAGCCGGTGCTTTGCGCGCCGCCGGGGCTGATGATGCTGCTGCCGGTGCCTGTGCGGCAACCGGTGCGCTGACGGTTTCTTCTTCCGCCTCTGCCGGGGTATTGTCTGCGGCCAGCATGGCGGTTAATTCCGCTGCCGGTGTTTCCTCATACGCAATCTGAGAATCATCCACCACAAAGCAGAGCACGCCGCTGATGTCATCAATCGCGGTATTGGTGCCCAGCCAGACTTTCAGGGTATCGGTGCCCTGTTCGGTTTTGTATACCGTGCCGAACAGTGACAGCTCATCGGCCAGCAGAGCGACTTCGCTCTCCTTTAACTTACTGAGCGTAAACGTGAAATGATGTGAAAAACCGGTTTCCGGTACCGTGCTGCTCTCTTCTGAGCCGGCGGTAATTTCTGCGGTTTCACTGACCGGTTCCGGCGCGGCGGTTTCCGTCACAACAGCGGCGTCCGCCACACTCTGCTCGACATGCCCCAGTACTTCACAGATGCGGTTAAAGCTTTCTTCATCCGGCAGTGTATCGCTCTTATAAGCATCCAGCTGCGAGCCCATCACATCTTTGGTATCAAGGAAGACATCAATGATATCCGGCGTCAGCGTCAGCTCATCATGGCGGGCTTTATCAAGCAGGTTTTCCAGGGTGTGCGTGGTTTTCTGCAACAGCGTGAATCCGAATGTTGCCGCACCACCTTTAATGGAGTGTGCGCTGCGGAAGATAGCATTGAGCTGTTCACTGTCCGGATCCCGGGGATCAAGCTCCAGCAGGTGCTGTTCCATATCCCGGAGCAGCTCGTCGGCTTCATCGAAGAACGTTTGATAAAACTCGGTTATATCCATCGCGGTTATCCAATTTTTTTCTTGTGTTACGGCTGACAGGTACTGCCGGCAATCCGGCAGTACCTGTCCATCCTGTTTATTGTGTTGTATCTGCCGCCGCAGCGCTGTTCTGCGGCGGTGTCTGCTCCGGTGCCGCCGGTTCCGGCACCCTTTCCGGCGGGATCTCCGGCGGAGCCGGTATCTCGGTATGTGGCGCCGGTAACTGCTTCAGCTGCTGTAAATCGGTAATGGGAACAGCCCCCTCATATTCATGGAGAATATTTGCCATCTCCGACTCATTCAGAACGATGATGCTGATGCGGCGGTTCACCGGCGCAAGTCCGTCGTTTTTATCCAGATGGATAGAGGATGCCATCCCGACCACCCGCAGAATTTTGTTCTCGGCCATACCACCGCGCACCAGTTCACGGCGCGAGGCATTGGCACGTTCGGCAGACAGTTCCCAGTTGCTGTAATTACCGCCGTTGGCATACGGCAGGTCATCCGTGTGACCGGAAATACTGATGCGGTTCGGCACATCATTGAGGATCGGCGCGATAGCCCGCAAAATGTCCCGCATATACGGCTCAACATGAGTGGATCCGACCATAAACATCGGGCGGTTGGCACTGTCGACAATCTGGATCCGCAGCCCGTCATCAGTGGTATCAATCAGCAGATGCGGCTTCAGTTCATTCAGACGCGGGTCTTTGAGAATCGCCTGCTCCAGATCCTGTTTCAGTTTCTCAAAACGACCGGCTTCATCCTGTCCCTGCTCGTCCTGCATGCTGTCCGGATCCGGCAGTGTGTCACCGTCTTTATAAATGATGTCTTTGCCGCCGCCCGGAATCGGGTTAGTGGCATCCCCGGTTTTTGTTCCCGGATTGATCGCTGTTTTCAGCGGCGTGCGGAAGTATTCCGCAATCTGAGTCAGCTCCTGCGGGCTGGAGATAGAAATCAGCCACATCACCAGGAAGAACGCCATCATGGCGGTCATAAAGTCAGCGTAAGCAATCTTCCATGACCCGCCGTGTCCGCCGCCGTGCCCGTGACCGCCCCGCTTTTTGACGCGGATAACATGCGTATTGCCCGGTTTCATCGTCGGTTTACTCCCCGTCCTGTGCTTCGGTACGGTGGCTGACTTTTACTTCACGGACTTTGTCTTCCAGCTCGGTAAAGGACGGACGGTCGGCGCTGAACAGGACTTTACGGCCGAATTCAACCGCGATTTGCGGCGGATAACCCTGTAAGGATGAAAGGAAAGTGACTTTGATACATTCCAGCATTTTCAGCTGTTCACCGCTGCGCAGACGAATCAGTGACGCCAGCGGTAAAATAAAGCCATACGCGACGAGAATACCGAGGAATGTCCCGACCATCGCATGCGCAATCAGCGCCCCCAGTTCACCGGCCGGACGGTCAGCAGAACCCAGCGCATTAACCACCCCGAGAACGGCGGCAACAATACCGAATGCCGGCATGGAATCCCCGACCATATTCAGGCCGGAAGCCGGCACTTCGCTCTCCTGACGGAAGGTTTCCAGTTCTTCATCCATCAGGGCTTCAATTTCGTGACTTTGCAGGTTACTGGTGATCATCAGACGCAGATAATCCACCAGGAACATCAGTGCAGCCGGATCTTTGAGAATGCGCGGGTACTGGGAAAAAATATCGCTTTCCTGCGGATTTTCGATATCTTTTTCCAGGGCGAGCAGCCCCTGCTGGCGGGATTTATTGAGCAACTGGAACAACAGCGCCATCAGATCCATTGACATCGCTTTGTTGTAGGAGGAGCGCCGGAACAGACGCGGCAGGACTTTACCCAGGGCAACAATGGATTTCCCGCTGTTACCGACGACAAATGCACCAAAACCGGCACCTAAAATAATAACAAATTCAGCGGGTTGATAAAGTGCGCCCATATGGCCGCCAACCATCAGATAGCCGCCGATGACCGTGCCCGTAACAATGATGTATCCGATGAGTATTAACACACTATTCCCTTTAACTCAGTTAGGTATCGGATGGCAGTCAAAGGGAATTTTCAGGAAGGACAGGCAAAACGGATTTGCCTGTTTACCAAATCAATCCAGTCACATTACCGCTTTGGCAATGCCATCCTCTCGATATAGCGTAATATCGGCGGGAAGCGCGGAAAGTTTACGTTTTTTTATTGCCCGTGACGGCGGCTGGCACAAACTGCAGGTAAAACTGTTTTCAGGGATGTGCGCGTAGGTAACAAATGACCCGCTGCAGCAACTGCAGACCGAGCGCTGAAGCATTCCGCTCTCCACAAAACGCACCAGGGTCCAGGCGCGGGTCAGTGCCAGCAGCGGCTCTTCACCGGGCGCCGGAGGACACTGCTCCAGGTACAGCCGGTAAGCCTTTACTATCACATCAACACCGGTGCACTGTCCGCTGTTCATCAGAAACTCATAGGCGTTATAAAACATGGAGGCGTGAATATTTTGTTCCCACGTCATAAACCAGTCGGTGGAAAACGGCAGCATACCTTTCGGGGGCGGACATCCGCGCAGCTCTTTGTAGAGGCGGATCAGGCGTCCGCGGCTGATTTGCGTTTCGCTTTCCAACATCTGAAGACGAGCACCCAGAGAGATTAATTCCATCGCGAGACGGATATCCTGAGCCTCTTTGATGATACTTTTTTCGGCCATGATACTTATCTTTTTCTTGCGTGTGAGTCAGTGCCAGCCGCGCCGTGCGTTTGCAGCAGACGGGTTGACAGTAAAATTCCGGTATGAACCTGTTGTAATTCATCCACGCGGGAATCGCGTGTAAGTTTTTCAATGGTTTCGCTGCTTTCAAATCTGAACTGACAGATTAGCTGGTTGGTTTCCGCTAATTTGACCAATTGAGAGAGCGTAAGGTTTGCTAACGTAGTTGCCATTGCATCGTTAATGCCTAAGCGGAACATGGCAGAAGCTTTTTCCTGAGCAATAAGTTTTTGGGCTAACAGCAGGTATGAGAGGTTAATATCATAAATATGCTTCAGAAAATCAGTCGTCTGGCTCATTTTTTTTCCTTTCCGAATATCAGCAGCAACAAAGTACAGCAGAAACTATCTCCGGCGCTGTGTGATACCGGAGATCCTGTTTTACGTAATGTAATAAATACCGGAGAAGCTCATTCCATCGTTTACTGCCAATCCATATAAATATCCGGCATGCGTGCGAAACACACAAAAGTAAACTTAAATTAAATACATATCAGGAATACCTGTAAACAATAAAGGTAACGATTAAAATCAGCACCAGCTTATTTAATGTCTGAATCATCTTATATCATTTATAGACGTTATTTATTATGCACCACAAAATTAACTATTCAAGCCACTGATGTTTGTTTTTGGCAGAGAAAGATAAACATCCCACCATGCATTAGTACAATTTTACTATTAATTATATTTTGTCTCACCATATCCCAAATACTCACCGTACTTATCACTCCCATAAGTCAAATGTCAATAATCTTCAGGCGAATACGACTCAAAATGTGTGTGACTCAAGTCCATTGCACCAATCATATAATGTGACTGCCTATATTGATCCAGATCAATGAGCTTTATTGGGAAACTCTGCTTTACCCTATCTATCGAAGGTATACTTAGCAAAAATAGCGGTACAAAACTCTTATTTTTCACCTAAATGGTTATATAAAGTTCGATTTTGTTCATTTTCACCCGGTTTATGACCCTGCAATAACAATGTGAAATTGTGAGCATTACATAACATCCCCGCTGATCAATGTTTAGTTATTTTTAACAAAAAATAGCCATTTATGATGATAAATCATAAGATAACTTTATGTTATAGCCAAGGGGTTATTTGGAAGGAAGGTAACTGAAGATTAAATGAATTTAATTCATTGTTGTGGTTTTCAATTCAGGCTGTCTTTATTTCTTTTTAAAAATAATGGCTCTCTCTTTTTATATGCTCACTTATTTGTCTTTCCGGAGCTGATAAGGTTATGTATATACCTTCGGATGATACTTTTATAAACTCGCCGCCTCTTTGATAAACCGGTTACTGTTCTGAAAAACACACTGACATGCTTCTGTCACAGAAATGGCATCATACCATCACAATCCCGGCATTTTCCTATTAGCAAAGTCGTTAATTAAATGTAGCATTAAAGGATAGGATCGTGTCTGAAGTAATAACCTACAATATAGTAACATATAGTTACTATATACTTTTGTTTTTACAAATTAAAAGTGTATCGCAGTCATGTGACGATTCAGGGTAATTATTTCACGCTATTCAGTCCCGCAGAACAGTGCTCTTTATCCCGCAGCACTGAAAATCAGTAAGCAGATCAAAATTTGCGATCCTGCGCTTTTTATACCATCGCCTGATTAGCGATAAAATGTTATCAAATTGTGATTGTCATCACGGTTTATTGCTGATTTTCTGAAAAGTTTCTGAAATCCGGGCCGATATTTATGACAGACGTCACGCTCTCCACCCCGCAACCTCACTTTACTGCCACCATAAATCTGCCGTAGTGTGACACCAATCCGCCACTTTCCATCAGCCGGATAGCTGAGGATTTAGTTCTTTATTCTTAAAATAAGCTAAAAATCCTCTGCCTCTTCCATCAAAAATTATCACTAAATATAAATATTCTGTTGATACACAGAATAAAGCCGGTGGAATAACCACCGGCACAAACCTTAAGACTTTATTAAAAAAAGATCTATAGTTGCTGACCCGCGTACAGAAAGGCATCAGACCGGCAGTTCAGAGGCAATCATCCAGTTAACCGCACTGACACTTCTCTCCAGACTGACCCGGCAAACAATACCTTCTATCTCCTTCTGCTCTGCCGGTGTGGCACGCACTTCCGCACAAACCTCCAGTTTTCCGCCGGAAGTATCCGCACTGCTGAGTGAGTGCAGCCGGACATGTGAACCATTCAGCGCCTGAAGGATCACGGTTCTGACCAGAATTTCATCTTTTTCATGACATACGGCACGGATTTTATAGTCCTGCACCAGGTCCGTAGCGTGAATGACCGGACGGGCATTGATGCGCTGCGCAGCTTCCCGCAGTAAAATATTGGCGCATAAGATAACCAGTGCCGCCGTCACTGCCGGGCCAAATTCCCCCAGTCCGCACAGTACACCTATACCGGCTGAGCACCATAATGTTGCGGCGGTATTCAGCCCGCGGATATTCATGCCTTCACGCATGATAACGCCGGCCCCGAGAAAACCGATCCCGGAAACCACCTGTGCGGCTATACGTCCCGGGCTGTCCGGTGATGTGGTCACCGAACTTAAGATAAATACAGCGGCACCTACAGCCACCAGCGCATTGGTGCGCAGACCTGCCATCCGCTGACGCCACTGGCGCTCCGCACCAATCAGGGCGCCAAGTGCCAGCGCCGCCAGTAAATTGAGTAAATAAGGAATTGCAAACATAGTAACCTCCACCCGAAAGACGCAATGGCGTCAGGTGTTAACAGCAGAAAAAGTAAAAATGACTGAAAATTCTGCTCAGTAACCAGGAGGAAAGAGTGCGTGAGAAACAATAAACATACTGCATACCTGTAGCAGTGATACGACCGGGGAACCGGCAGATCATCTGTATCAATAAAAAAGTGCAGTACCGCAAGAAAGGTGCTGCCCGCCATTATCATTCCGGCAGACAGGTTTCAGAAGAGAAAGGTGTGCCGGATCAGTTAATTGAGTTATAACTGTGACTGTCCAAATCCGGGTCCTCTGTTCAGAAAAGATGCGCGGAGTATAGGATGTCCGCGAAAATATGTAAAGTCAGAAATTATTTTTCGGCGTGATGAATACACCATCCCCGCCCTCTTTTTCATTAAAAAACCAAACCCCCTCCGGATATTCCGGTAACGCCACCAGATACATCACACCTTCACTGAACGGTTCTATCAGCAATATCCGGCCTTCACGCGGCTCATCCGCATCGGTTTTGACATAAACTGTGTCGTCAATCTGCATCATCCGGCTCCCGGTCGTCACGATAGCGTGATCAGTATAAAAATCAGGTATAAAAAAAGCCCGCCACTTACGCGGCAGGCTTGGAATTCGGTTTGGCTATATCTTACAGCGGAGTTACGTTAGCTGCAGCCGGGCCTTTAGCACCATTCTCGATGGTGAATTCTACTTGTTGGCCTTCGCCCAGGGTTTTGAAACCTGCGCCCTGAATGGCAGAGAAGTGAACGAAAACATCTTTGCTGCCATCAGCTGGAGTGATGAAACCAAAGCCTTTAGATTCGTTGAACCACTTAACTTGACCTTTCATTTTGTCAGACATGTGACTTTCCTATATATAAATAAATGCATTGCCATTTTGGCAGGTACTGGCCGGAAGCAAAAACTAAATGGAGGCACACAGCATATGAAACGGTCAAAGGCTATCCTGGATAACACTCAACTTAAACGCTCAAACTCAGTTGTCATACATAAAGCTGCTCTTTTTAGGGCCGCAAGCATTAACTCATGAGTGGGGATGAATAGCAACTGATTTATTGCCGTGAATTTTAAAAAAAGTGAAAGAGCTCATATTTATTAACTTTTGTTTGGTTAATTGTCTGCGATTTCAGCGTATTGAACTGACAATCAGACCAGACTTAAGCCAAATAAGACTATTCTTAATAATCCCCGTATCATAACAGTTACCCCTCACAAAGCCCGTAACTGTTCTGCGCGGTTGTGTACCGGACATGTTAATATAATGTATCAGAATAGTCAGCAGACCTGCGGAGGTCATTCATATGGATGTCGTCAGAACACTTATTACCGGCGCTCTTGATAATATCAACCAGCGTGAGAAACGGGACGGAAAACCCCGTTTCAGCAGTCATTTTATCCGCACCTATCCTTATTTATGTCTGGCGATGGTGGTGTCCTATCTTGTTCTGGGTGTTCTTATTTATTATGCACCCTACTTCGGCTTTTACTGGCTGCTCGGTTTCAGTGCCCTGTTCCTGGTAATGGCTGCGGTTCTGCTGTTTGAAGTCAGACCTGTTTACCGCTTTACGGATATCGGCGTGCTGGATCTGCGGGTGTGCTACAACGGCGAATGGTTTGTCAGTGAAGTTGTGCCCCCGGAAACCCTGGCGGCGTTACTTGACCACCCGCAGGTCAGTGATTCACTGAAACAGGAGATCCGCCATATGACAGAAACAAAAGGTACCGTGTCATTTTATGATCTGCATCTGATGGCGTACCCGGAAGCGCATCCGGAAAAACCACGCTCTCACTGGATGAAAGGTGCAGCTTAAGCCACTGTTTATGCCTGTTTTTCACTCACCCGGGTTACTTGCTGAGCAAACAGAATAAAATTGCCTTTTTCCCGTTGACACAACCGGGGCACCCCGTTAATATGCGCCTCGTTCCCAAGGGAACACGCTTCCTCCATAGTTCAGTCGGTAGAACGGCGGACTGTTAATCCGTATGTCGCTGGTTCGAGTCCAGCTGGAGGAGCCAACGTTTACCTCTCCTGTTTATTTCTCTGTTTTATCCGCAGTATCCCGTATCAGACCCGGAACATATAATGCGTGCCGTCCGGCAGTTCAACATCAATATTCAGTTTTCCGCCGATGGCATCCACATAGCGTCTCAGCGTGGATAATTTGACATCACGCCCCGGTTTTTCCATCCCGGCGACTGTCGGCTGTTTTATTCCCGGGGCCTGCGCCATTTCCACCTGTGTTTTCTTCACTTTCTCCGCCGGTAACGCAAAAGCGCAAATTAACATGGTATTTACCGGCGAATCGTTCTATCATTCTTTTCCGGCTTATGGCACCCGCCATCAGGTTATCCTTTACTTATTTCGGAGCCGGTTCAATGACTCATCCTGTTACTTCCCTGAAAATCCGCCGCCCTGACGACTGGCATATCCATTTCCGTGATGGTGCGATGCTCGGTACTGTTGTGCCTTTCACCAGTGAATTTTTCGGGCGCGCCATTGTGATGCCGAACCTGGTTCCGCCGGTCACCACCACCGATGCCGCCATTGCGTACCGCGAACGCATTCTGGCCGCCGTACCGCAGGGGCACAGTTTTACCCCGCTGATGACCTGCTATCTGACCGATAACGCAGACCCGGCTGAGATTGAACGCGGTTTCCGCGAAGGTGTATTTACCGCCTGTAAGCTGTATCCGGCGAATGCGACCACCAACTCCGCACACGGCGTGTCAGATATCCGCAATATTTATCCGGTGCTGGAGATGATGTCCCGCAATGGTATGCCGCTGCTGGTACACGGTGAAGTGACACACGCCGATATTGATATTTTCGATCGCGAAGCCCGTTTTATTGATGATGTGATGATCCCGCTGCGCCGTGATTTCCCGGCGCTGAAAGTGGTGTTCGAGCATATCACCACCAAAGAAGCTGCTCAGTATGTGCTGGACGGGGATGATAATGTCGCCGCCACACTGACACCGCAGCATCTGATGTTTAACCGCAACCATATGCTGGTCGGCGGTGTGCGTCCGCATCTGTTCTGCCTGCCGATTCTGAAACGTAATGTACATCAGGAAGCACTGCGTCAGGCAGTGGCCGGCGGCTGCAAACGGTTCTTCCTCGGCACGGACAGCGCTCCGCATGCCCGTCACCGCAAAGAGTCCTCCTGCGGCTGTGCCGGGGTGTTCAATGCCCCGACCGCACTGGCCGCTTATGCCACGGTATTTGAGGAGCTGAACGCGCTGGAGCACTTTGAGGCATTCTGTTCACTGAACGGCCCGGCGTTTTATGGTCTGCCGGTCAATGACGGCTTTATCGAATTAACCCGTCAGGAAGTCATCACCCCGGAAACCATTAACGGTGCAGAGGATGTTTTAGTGCCTTTCCTGGCCGGAACCGATGCCCGCTGGGATGTTAAAATCTGTCGTTAAGCAAAATAAACCAGGTATAAACACTCAGACCTTTAGTGCAATAAGGTAAAAACCATCTTATTGCACTACTATTATGTTCAGAGAAGGCGTTTTTGCCGTTTTTTGCATAATAAAAGTCTGATCCCCCCTTTTTACTTTGCGAAAAGACCTTATACTGATATCACCCGTTGTTAACGGGACGTTAGCTCTTAGTCAGAGATACTTAACCATCTTGCCGTATGATTAGGAGGTTCCATGAACGATAAAAAAGCCGTGATCCAGACTCATCCGGTTATCGGATGGGATATCAGTACCGTCGACAGTTACGACGCCATGATGCTGCGCCTGCATTATCTGCAGGATCAGTCCCAGTCTCCCGAACATGCAGAAGTGGATAAAACTATGTGGCTGACGACTGATGTCGCCCGCCAGTTGATTGACATACTTCAGGCCGGTATCGATAAAATTGAATCCGGCGAATATTATAATCAGTCAGACAATATCAGACACTGACACGCAAAGACTGCACAAGAGGGACACCATTTGGTGTCCTTTGTGTTTTCTGCGGCAAAAAAAAGACCACCCGGAGGTGGTCAGAGGTATTGCATTACGACTTATTATAATTGTTGGATGATGGGTTGAGGCAGACAGTGTTATCAGGCTGCGGAAATCCGTTCCACTTTCGCCGGCAATCCCTGCCGCACAGACGCTCCGGTTACCCAGTCCAGCCAGGTGTTAGCCACCTGGCGGGTCGGGTCAGCGAAGCCGAGGTCGTTGATATTAATGCCGGACGCGATGCGTTTATCCATCGCCAGCGCTTCGCCGTCAAGATAGTGCTGACGTGCGCCCATTTCGTGATGTCCGTAACCGTGTTCAATCGCCACCACACCCGGCATCACACCGGTCAGCAGGCTGATCTGCGCTTCGACACTGCCGCCCGGCGTGGTGATACGCACCAGATCCCCGTGCTGCACGCCGAACTTCTCGCCGTCCGCCGGGTTGATCGCCACCAGGTTTGACGGTTTCACATGGTGCAGACGCTCAATCATGGTGGTTGAACTGCTCATCACATGGGATTTAAAGGACATCAGTTTCAGCGGCCAGCTTTCCGCCGGATAGACACGGTCAATATCACTGCCGTCAGACAGGCGCGGCGGATAATAGGCCGGACACCCGCTGAAACGCTCGCCGGTGATGGCATGGCGGTTCTGCGCCACTTCCGCGTTCCAGATCTGCAGCGGCTGTTTCCACTGCGGCCCGGTTTTCTCCCCGTCCCAGCCTTTTTCATACGGCGCAAAACGGCCGCCGCGGCTGAAGAGATAAGCCACACGGCTGATTTCCTCTGCTTTCAGCACCTGCTGCATGACAGGCATAATGCGATCCACCCCGGACAGACGGATATCCGCCTCTTTGGCTTCCGGCCCCGGTTTTTCGCCCATAAAGGCGGTATTGGCAGCCACACGCAGATAGTAATCCTCCGCCGTGTTCAGCGGATAAGTGTTACCGTCATTGTCCGCGATAGCATTATCACCGAATCCCGGCAAATTCAGGGCTTTTGCCACCGCAATACAGAAGGATTCCATCGCTACCGGCTGACCATCCGCTGTTTTTGCCACACGCGGCGCAACAACCGGCCAGCGGGCGGTGGTGGCTTTGGTCTGCACACCGGACCACGGCGCACTGAATCCCCAGCTTTCAAAGTTGTGGGTATCCGGCACAATGTAATCCGCCAGCGCGGTGGTTTCATTCATAAATGCATCGATACCGATAATCAGCGGCAGATGCGCCGGGTCTTTCAGCTTCTCTTCCATCACCTGACGGATCCCCGCAATGCCGTACAGCGGGTTGGTCATATTGGTGATCCAGGCTTTCAGTTTGTGCGGATACCCTTCCAGTGCGGAGCCGAGCTGCTCGGTCAGTTGACCTGCTGCCAGAGGATACCACGGTGCTTTGGCCGGATACGGGTTCTGACCGGCGGAAACCTTGTTTTTGTATTCATCGGATTTTTCATAGACCGACTTACTGCGCGCCAGGTTCATGCCTTTCGGCTTCACTTTGCCCGGGAAGCTGTCCATTTTGTAGCACGGCCCGTCATTGGCACCGTTAAACTTGCCGCCGCCGACAGACACGCCGCCTTTCAGGTTCATGTTACCGATCAGCGCATTGAGCATGATCACCGCCCAGGCGTTATAGAATCCGTTACCGGACATCATCCCGCCGTGCGAAATGACCGCCGCCTGACGGCCGTATGAGGTCAGTGTTTTCGCCAGTGCGGCAATCGTTTCTTCCGGCACACCGCAGCGGGCACTGTATTCTGCCGGGGTAAAACGCTGTGCGGATTCTTTCAGCAGCAGGAAACTGCTCTTCAGATTCACCGTGGTGCCGTCTGCCAGCGTGACCGGCTGACTGACTTCAAGTACCGCACGGTCACAATTGTCCGTAGGAACCAGCTCACCCTGCTCTGTCAGCACCATATACACAGGCTCTTCGGATGTTTGTCCGCTCAGGGCTTCGGCTGTCAGATGCTGACCGGCCAGCGGATGCGCATCATCGGTGATGACAAGATGAGTCGCGTTTGTCCAGCTGCTCTCACCGACACGCTTCATGGAGGCTTCCCCCGGAACGGCGAGATACTCCGCGTTATAGCGGTCATTCTCAATCATCCAGCGGATCATACCCATGACCAGCGCGGAATCCGTGCCCGGTGTGATTGGGATCCAGTGCCCGTGGTCATTGGCAAGCGTGGTGGTCAGCGGCAGTGCCGGTGAAACCACCGCATAGTTAAAGCTGTCGCGGATCCGCGCATTGGCCAGCTGACGCCCCTGGCGTTTGAACGGGTTACCGGACTGCGCCGGAGAAGTGCCGAGGAACAGGGCAAACTTCACATAATCCCAGTCCGGTTTGACGTGGGCGTTTTTGTCCAGGTCGTTCATCAGCGCACCGGAGCCGGCGCGGTAGGCCAGTCCGCAATAAGCGCCGTGTGCACCGAAGTTTTTGCTGCCGAAGGCATTCTGGGCAAAACGGCGGATAAAGGTATCGCGCCCGTCATCACCGGCGTTGGTCACCAGTAACTGGTTTGCCACCGGGCCGAGTGCAGGCTGTGCCGGGTCAATCAGCGTATCGAGGTCGCGGATGGCACGCAGCCCGTCCACATGACCTTCACCGAACAGATCACCGCCTTCCGTCACTTCTTTAATCAGCTGTTCAAAGCTGATGCGCTGCCATTTGCCTTCGCCTCGTTTACCAACGCGCTTCATCGGCTCCAGGATACGCAGCGGGCTGTGCAGCCCTTCCATCAGTGTCGCGCCACGGGCACAGGCGGTGGAACGTCCTTCAAGGCCGCTTTCGCCGCCCATGTTTTTCAGGGCTTCCGCCAGCGGCGTGTTATAGGCGATGTGGTGGTCGTGAGAGAGCGGATGATACGGGTTACCGGCAATGCGGATCACCTGATTGGTTTCGCGGTCAACACGGGCACGGATCCCGCACTGAGTCCAGCAGCCGAAGCACTGAGTCATCGATACCGCCTGTGCGTTTTCCGCCTGCCAGCCTTTCAGGGCATTCCCTTCCGGGATCAGCGAGTTACCGTTAATGCGGTGCAGAGTCACTTTACCGGAAGTACCGTTCATCAGCCCGTCGACGGCGCGTTTCGCCACATCGCGGTAACTGTAACCGAACGCTGCCAGTCCGCCGATCGCCAAACCTGCTTTTAACCACTGACGTCTTGTTGACTTAGCCATGTTGTACACCCCCATCCTGCGCGACTTTCTGTTGATTCTGTACTTTGTTATTAACCCAGCGGATACCTTCACGGAATATAATCACCAGAGCTATCCATAAACCAATTGTGCCGATAATGGCCTGAATACCATCCGTGCCCATCGGCAGGCTGTACGGATTGTGCATGACATTGTATTTCGGCAGTGTCTGCACCTGCATCAGCAGCAGCCAGCGCAGCGACCAGGTCAGGAACAGTGTCAGCAGCGTATGAACGGTGATATACGCGACTGAGCCACGGCGGGTCAGCAGACGGACTGCCGGCACCATCAGCGCAATCCACAGAACGATTTCACCCATCGCCAGTGTCCACCCGGTTGTGCCGAAACGGAGCTGAGCGCGGATAGCGGCACCGGAAATGGTGTCACCGGCGATCCAGAAGCCCATGCACACCGCCAGAAGCAGTAACGAAACCACCTGCAGACGCGCCAGTTGTGCCTGATACTGCGGCTCACGGCGGGCCCCCAGCATCATCAGCGCAGGCAGTGCCTGTAATGCACTGAAAAAGAGCAGCACCGGGATCCAGTAACTGAACCAGATCGGATGCGCACGCACCACTGAAACCTCACGGCCGGTATACAGCAGCAGACCGATGGCGAATGCGGCACTGCCGAGTGCCACCCAGCGGGTCAGTTTAAATTGTTTATGCCAGATTTTGTCCGCCACCAGCGCCAGGAAATAGAGACCGATACAGCCGGTAAACGCCGGCAGGAACAGAGCGCCCCACGGCATCCACGACCACGGCGTCGGATAAGCATAGAAATGCCAGACACGGGCAGTCTGATGCAGATCCGCTGTCAGTGCCATCGGCGCGGCGATCCCGAGGGTGATACTGATAAAGACCGCGAGCATCTCGAGGCGGGCATCCCGTTTGTCACCCCGCCAGCGCTGCCAGCAGGCGTACAGGGCTGCACAGGCGGCGATCCCTATCATAAAGAAGTATTGCACCGCCCACGGCAGCCAGGTGATTTCCTGCGGCCGGGCCAGCACTTCCTGAATTAACATCGTTTGTTCAGTCATCAGTGGATCTCCTGCCATAATGCGGGCTGTCCGCGGTTTTCCAGCGGATGAACGAAAGCCTCATCCAGTCCCAGATAGAACACCTGCGGCAGTGTGCCGTTTTCCGGTTTCAGCACTTTAATCGCGGCTTCATGCTCTCTGAGCATTTTGCTGATGGTGCCGGACGGATCTTTCAGGTCACCGATAATACGTGCGCCGCCGACACAGGATTCCACACAGGCCGGTAACAGCCCCGCTTCCAGACGGTGGGCGCAGAAGGTGCATTTATCTGCGGTCTGTGTGCTGTGGTTAATAAAGCGGGCATCGTACGGACAGGCCTGCACACAATAGGCGCAGCCGACACAGCGGGTGTTATCCACCACCACAATACCGTCTTCGCGCTGGAAAGTGGCCTGCACCGGACATACCGGCACACACGGCGGGTTATCACAATGGTTGCACAGACGCGGCAAAAGCACGTTGGTGGTCGCCTCTTCATTGCGGATCTGAATCTGATACTGGCTGACACTGGTGCGGAACTGCCCCTGCGGGCTCTGGTTTTCAACTGAACAGCTGACGGTACAGGACTGACAGCCGACACAGCGGCGTAAATCAATCAGCATACCGTAGCGCTTTGACGGGTCGCCTTCACGGCGGGTTGGCGAAAAATGCAGACCTGCCTCCGCCATCGGAACCAGGGCCGTACCTGCTGTCAGGACGCCCAGGTTTTGCAGAAATTTTCGTTTGCCAAGATCCATACTGCTCTCCGGTGTATTTGGAACTTCATTGCTCGTCGTATTCAAACTCAACCAAAAAGGAATAAACATGTTGTTGAGTAAAGGGATATGTCATTATGGGGATTGTAAAAATTGCCGGAGACTCCCCCTATTGTGGTTAACCACATAACGGGGAATACATTGATCTAAAACAACAGATTTTTCTCTGAAAACAGACACAGGACGCACTGCCCGGGGACACATGCAGATGGCCGCACGCACAGGTTTGCTGACCGCACTGTTATTTTTCACCTCTTTTTCATTTGCCGCACAGTGGACCATCGGTGTGCTGGCACTGCGGGGGGATGCGCCGACGCGTCATTACTGGGAGCCGCTGACAGAACAGCTCAACCGCGCCCTGCCCGGCGAACAGTTCACCCTGCTGCCGCTGACGCTGGATCAGATGCGGGAAGCGCTGCACAATAATGAGATACAGTTTGTCCTCACCAATCCGGCACAGTTTATCCAGCTGGACAGCAACTTTCCCCTGCGCTGGCTGGTTTCCCTGCGTTCGGCTTATGAGCCGGATAACGCCACCCGTAATGTGATCGGCAGTGTGCTGCTGGTGCGCAAAGAGAGCCCTTATCAGACCCCGGCGGACCTGACCGGTAAAAAAGTCGGGGCGGTCGCGCCCGATGCCTTCGGCGGCTATTTATTAGGCTATAAAGCCTTGCGTGATGCGGGTATCGACCCGCCGCGTGATTACCATCTTCAGTTCTCCGGTTTTCCGGCCGATGCCCTGCTTTATCTGCTGCGGGATAAGGCGATTTCCGGTGCAATTGTCCCGGCATGCCTGATTGAATCCATGGATAAAGAGGGACTCATTCACCAGGATGATTTCCGGCCGCTTCTCGGACGGGACAGCACCATCCCCTGCTGGACCAGCAGTGAATTATACCCGAACTGGTCATTTGCGGCGGGCAGCGGTGTGCCGGACGAACTGGCGGATGAAGTCACCCGTGTGCTGCTTAACAGCCACGGCGAAGAAACCATGCGCTGGGGTGCGCCGTCATCCACCCGCCAGGTGGAAAATCTGCTGAGGGAAGTCAATCAGCACCCGCAGCAGCGCCAGTTCTGGCAGGAAATTATCAGCTGGAGCCGGAAAAACAGCTGGCTGTTAGGCTCGGTTGCCCTGGTTTTTCTGCTTCTCGGTATCAATCATGTGTGGATTGCTTTCCGGGTGCGCCGCCGCACCCGCCAGCTGGAAGCCGCCCATTCACAGTTACAGCGCCAGCAGCAGGATCTGGAAAAAGCCCGGCAGCTCAGTGTGCTCGGGGAGATGGCCTCCGGTTTTGCGCATGAGCTGAATCAGCCGCTGTCCGCTATCCGCCATTACGCCCGGGGCTCGCAAATCCGGCTGGAGCGCGAAGATCCCGCGCATCCGCTGCTGCCGGTCATGTCGCAGATTGACAGCCAGGCCGAACGCGGTGCCAGTATTATCCGCAATCTGCGGCTGTGGGCGGGGAACAGCCCGTCCTCCCCGGAAGGTGCACCTGTACCGCAGAATGTGGCGGCGGTGCCGGATCTGGTCTGGAAACTGCTGCGGGTTACGGAACGATATCCTTCTGCGGTTTTATATAACACCGTTGCGCATGATGCCGTATTACACTTACCGCCGGCACTGCTGGATCAGGTGCTCTCCAATCTGTTCAGCAACAGTCTGCAGGCCGGGGCGGACTGCATCCGTGTGACACATCACCACACCCCCGGCGGGCAGATTCTGGTGGTGCAGGATAACGGCGGCGGGATGGATGAAACACAGCTGACGCAACCTTTTGCCCCGTTCCGTTCTGCGCGGGCCGAAGGACTCGGGCTCGGACTGGTGATCTGCCAGCGCCTGATGCGCAGCCAGGGCGGTGATATTCATATGGAAAATTGTTCCGGCCCGGACGAACAGCCCGGCTTATGTGTTACCCTTATCTTCAGTGAACCGACAAAGGAATCCCCATGCCCGTGATCCACCTGGTTGATGATGATGTTGCTGTGACACAGGCGTGTCAGTTTTTGCTGGAGAGCCTCGGCTATGAGGTGTGTGTCTGGAATGACAGCCGGATATTTGTTGCACAGGCACCGCTGCACACTTACGGTATTGTGTTACTGGATATGCGCATGCCGCATTTTGACGGCTGCCGTGTGCATCAGATCCTTCAGGAGCAGCACAGCACACTGGCAGTGATATTCCTGACCGGCCACGGCGACCTGCCGATGGCGGTTGAACAGATGAAACTCGGTGCGGTGGATTTTCTGCAGAAACCGGTGGCCACACAACCATTGCAGGCAGCACTGACCCGCGCCGCCGCTGTAACCAGCAAAGCCGTGGCCTGTGCCCAAATCCGTGACCGTTTTCAGACCCTGACACCGAAAGAGCGCCAGATCGCCGGTTTTGTGGCACAGGGGCTGATGAACCGGGAAATCGCGGATATCGCCCATGTTGCGGTAAGAACTGTCGAAGTACACCGCGCCAAAGTGATGGAAAAAATGGCGGCGGGCAGCCTCGCGGAGCTGGTCACGCAGCTCAACAGCATTACGGACGCTGAAAACAGCACCGCAGAACACTAACACCTGCGGCCGATACCACGTATAATTTAGTGTTATATCATTTACATGAACCCGCATCTGCTGATGCTTTAAACAATAACGATGTCTGACTATGATTACAGCTCCTGAATTTCAACGCTCGTTTCTGCATCCCCGCTACTGGCTGACCTGGTTTGGCCTGGGTGTACTGTATGTACTGGTGTTGCTGCCGTACCCGGCGATTTACTGGCTGGGCACCCGCCTGGGCCGCCTGTCCATGCGTTTTCTCAGACGCCGTGCGGAGATTGCAGACCGCAATCTGCAGTTATGTTTTCCGGATATGCCGGAAGAAAAGCGCAAAGCGATGGTGGTGGCGAATTTTGAATCCGTTGGCATGGGGCTGTTTGAAACCGGAATGGCCTGGTTCTGGCCGGACTGGCGGGTAAAACGCTGGTTTAAGGTGGAAGGCCGCGAACATATTCAGAAAGTACAGGCATCCGGACAAGGTATTATCGTGATAGGCATCCATTTCCTGACCCTGGAACTGGGCGCACGGATTTTCGGTATGCTCAATCCAGGCATCGGGGTTTACCGTCCGAACGATAACCCGGTGATGGACTGGATGCAGACCACCGGTCGTTTGCGATCCAACAAATCCATGCTCGACCGCAAGGATGTCAAAGGGATGATCCGCGCCCTGCGTGACGGACAGATTTTGTGGTATGCACCGGATCACGATTACGGCCCGCGCAAAAGTGTGTTCGCACCGCTGTTTGCCGTGGAGAAAGCCGCCACCACCACCGGTACGTCTATTCTGGTCAAAGCCGGTCGTGCAGCACTGATCCCGTTCACACCGCGCCGTCTGCCGGACGGAAAAGGCTATGAACTGCTGATCCAGCCCCCTGCGGACGGTTTTCCGGAAGATGATGATGTGGCTGCCGCAACCTTTATGAACCATGTTGTGGAAAAAGAAATTTTACGCGCCCCGGAACAATATATGTGGCTGCATCGGCGCTTCAAAACACGGCCGGAAGGCGAACCGTCCCTCTATCATGACCGGGATAAAGTCCATTAAAAAAGGAATTAAATTACTACCCTGATGCAGAACAAAGCCCCCAACCGTAACTGGAAACGAAATCTTTATGTTGTGTGGTTCGGCTGTTTTCTGACCGGCGCCGCCTTCAGCCTGATCATGCCCTTTCTGCCGCTCTATGTGGAAGAGCTCGGGGTGACAGACCATGAGGAACTCAATCTGTGGACGGGGGCGGCATTCAGTATTACCTTCCTGTTTTCCGCCATCGCTGCCCCTTTCTGGGGCAAACTCTCTGACCGCAAAGGCCGTAAGCTGATGCTGCTGCGCTCCGCGCTCGGTATGGCGATTGTCATGCTGCTGATGGGCTTTGCACAGAATGTCTGGCAATTGCTGTTCCTGCGCGCCCTGCTCGGGCTGCTGGGCGGTTTCGTGCCGAATGCCAATGCGCTGATAGCCACCCAGGTGCCGGTCAAACGCACCGGCTGGGCACTGGGCACGCTTTCCACCGGCGCTGTCAGTGGCGCACTTATCGGCCCGCTTATCGGCGGTTTTCTGGCGGATCACACCGGGTTGCGTCCTGTCTTCTATATCACCGCCAGCGTGCTGTTTATCTGCTTTTTCGTGACACTGTTTTTTGTCCGCGAAAACTTCACGCCGGTGTCACGCAAAGATGCGCTCAACACAAAGCAGGTCTTTGCGGCGATAAAAAATCCGCGCCTGGTAATCTGCCTGTTTTTCACCACCATGTGTATTCAGATTGCGGCGGGTTCGGTCAGCCCGGTTATCACCCTGTATATCCGTGAACTGGGCGGACATACCGAAAACCTGGCGTTTATCAGCGGATTAATTGCCTCTGTACCCGGGCTGGCCGCACTGATCAGCGCCCCGCGCCTCGGAAAACTGAGTGACCGGATAGGGCCGGATAAAGTGCTGATCGCCATGCTGGCGGTATCTGTGTTTGTTATTCTGCCGATGGCCTGGGTCACTCATTACTGGCAGCTCGGTGCCCTGCGTTTTCTGCTCGGCGCCGTCAATGCCGCTCTGCTGCCCGCGGTACAGACCCTGATTATTTATCATATCACCCATGAAATTGCCGGACGGATTTTCAGCTATAACCAGGCACTGCGCGACGCCGGTAATGTTACAGGACCGTTAATGGGCGCCTGGGTGGCTGCACATTTCGGCTTCGCATCTGTCTTTTATTTCACCGCTGCGGTTGTACTGTTTAATCTGTTTTATTCGTGGTGGTGCATAAAATCGCAGAGCGCTCAGAAAATTAAACCGGCCGATATCGGGTAGATATCGCCGGTTTTCATCCGGTTACTTTTCACTGTCAGCAATTTGTTACTGAAATTTCATCTTTCCGTTATGAGTCAACTTTAACTGGTTGATTTAAAATAATTTTGCAAATATACATAAGCCTCATAATCCACATCTTCTGTCAATAGACCTCATCACATTTTGTATAAATAAGTCTTGTGAAATGAGATTTTTGTCGACATTTCATCTAAAAAATGGTTTATAAAATAGAAAACGTGCTTTAAGTGAATACGATTCACGATAAGTGTGTTAATAATACTTTAATAAGACAGGATGTTTATTGATACACAAAAGTATCATTTTGTTAACAGGAACTGTTTATCCTTACCATTTTCAGGCTTATTCTCCGGAATAGACCTTTGGGAAATTACAGATGCAATCAACAACAAACAAAAAACGTACTTTCTTCGGGCACCCTTACCCGCTCAGCTCGCTGTTCTTTACCGAGATGTGGGAACGCTTCTCCTTCTACGGTATCCGTCCGTTACTGATCCTGTTTATGGCAGCCACCGTCTATGAAGGCGGGATGGATATTCCGCGTGAACAGGCTTCCGCTATCGTCGGTATTTTTGCCGGTGCGATTTACCTGACCTCCCTGCCGGGCGGCTGGCTGGCGGATAACTGGCTCGGACAGCGCATGGCGGTCTGGTACGGCTCAATCATTATTGCACTCGGTCACCTCTCGATTGCCCTGTCGGCAATCTGGTCACCAAAGCTGTTCTTTGTCGGTCTGCTGTTTATCGTTATCGGTACAGGGTTATTTAAAACATGTGTGACGGTCATGGTCGGTACGCTGTACAAACAGGACGATACACGCCGTGACGGCGGTTTTTCCCTGTTCTACATGGGGATTAACATGGGCTCCTTTATCGCGCCGCTGGCGACCGGCTGGTTAGTCCCTAACTTCGGCTGGCACTGGGGCTTCGGTATCGGTGGTCTGGGGATGTTAGTGGCCCTGCTGGTGTTCCGCTTCTACGCGGTACCGCTGATGCGTCAGTATGACGGTGAAGTGGGTCTGGACTCCAGCTGGGATCGCCCGACTGTCGCGCGCAAAAATGTCGGTAAGTGGGTTGGCCTGGCGGCTGTGGTTATCGCCGCTGTCACTGTCCTGATCGCCTCCGGCGTTATCCCGTTCAACCCGATGCTGGTTGCCACCAACATGGTTTACCTCATCTCCGGGATGGTTATTCTCTACTTCATCTACCTGTTTGTGTTTGCCGGTCTGGAAAGCAGTGAACGCATCCGGTTATTTGTCTGTTTTATTCTGTTAGTCACCGCCGCCCTGTTCTGGTCTGCGTTTGAACAGAAGCCAACGTCATTCAACCTGTTTGCGAAGGATTACACTGATCGTAATCTGTTCGGTTTTGAAATCCCGACCGTCTGGTTCCAGTCCATCAACGCCCTGTTTATCATTATACTGGCTCCGGTGTTCAGCTGGTTATGGCCTGCCCTGGCGCGCCGTAATATGAACCTGAGCAGTATCACCAAATTTATGTTCGGTGTCCTGTTCGCAGCGGGTGGTTTTGCAGTGATGATGATGGCGTCCGAGCGCGTGATTGAAACCAGTGCCGGTGTCTCCCCGATGTGGCTGACCTTCAGTATCCTTCTGCTGACCCTGGGTGAGCTGTGCTTAAGCCCGATTGGTCTTGCGACCATGACACTGCTGGCGCCGATGAAAATGCGCGGCCAGGTGATGGGTCTGTGGTTCTGTGCCAGTGCGCTGGGTAACCTCGCAGCCGGTATCATGGGCGGTAATGTCCGTCCGGATCAGCTGATGAACCTGCCGGGCTTCTTCTCACACGTTTCTGTTGCCCTGCTTATCTGTGCCGCAGTGCTGTGTGTGCTGATTGTGCCGGTACGCAAAATGCTGCAAAGCGCAGACAACAAATCTGCCTGATTGAAATAGTGTACAAAAGCAAAAAGGGTGAGCTCCGGCTCACCCTTTTTTTATGCGCAGACTGGCCGGCGTATCGCCGTAAAAGCGGCGGAAAGCACTGGTCAGGGAAGATTGGGTACTGTAACCGCAGCGCAGGGCTATTTCCGGCAGTGTCAGCGGAGTATGGCAGATAAGATGATGTGCCCGGCGCAGGCGTGTTTCTGTCAGAAAAACTGCCGGGGTTTTACCGGTGGCCGCCAGCAGGCGGCGCTGAAGAGTACTGGCCGATAATGCACAGCACGACGCCATTTCACTGACTGTCCACGGGTAATCAGGACGCGCGGTCAGCTGTTGTGTCAGAGTATGCAGCCAGCGCCTGTCCTGTCCGCCCGGCTGCAGTTGCGCCGCAAGCTGCTCTGCCAGCAGAATACGCGCACTTTCCGGATGCTGTTCAATCATCTGCGGATAACTGATAAGCCAGTCCACATAAGCACGGGTGGCATCCGGCAGCACAGACCACAGGGAATCAGGGGAAGTGAAGAAGAGGCTGTCCGCAGGCAGTTCAAGTACCACCTGGCGGTTATGACCGGTACCGCAGAAACGGTGGTGATACCCCGGCGGGATCGCCGCCATCCGTCCCTGCTCCACCGAACCGCTGTCACTGCCGACAGTCAGTTCCATTGCGCCGCTGCCGCCCAGCACCAGTTGCCACATGTCATCATGACTGTGCTCCAGAGTTTCCTGCCGGTAGGTACGTAATGAAATAACTGGCCGTTTCATGGAATGCCCCTGAGAGTGCGGAAAACGACAGGCGGCGGGTGTTACATCAGGCGGTGACCGGCAGGTACCGGCAGGGAAAACTCCGCGAGAACGATATCTCCGTCCGCATTAGCAGCGCCGGTTATCAGCACTTCTGATTTCACGCCGGCCACCCGTTTCGGGGCAAAATTACACACACATAATACCTGACGCCCGATTAATTCTTCCGGTTTATATAATGCGGTAACCTGTGCGCTGGAGGTTTTCACACCGTACTCCCCAAAATCCACAGTAAAGATATAGGCGGGTTTGCGGGCTTTCGGATTAAGCTCTGCGGTCAGTACCACACCGACACGCAATTCCACTTTTTCAAAATCGGCCCATTCAATTTCTGCTGATGTCATCGGTCTCTCCGGCTGCTGTACAGCGGTTTCAGGGTAATATTCCGCATCATTATACCGGTGATCAGCTGCTACCGCTGTTGCCGGACAGTCAGATTTTATCGCCGGACAGGCAACTCAGCGGTAAGCCTCTGAGCCCGGCAGCGATTCACGGGTCAGCCCGAGAGAGCGCATCATCTCCTCAACCTCTTCATCCAGACGGCTGAGATGCAGCACACGATCCACAATAATGTCTTTCTTATCATTATTCAGCAGAACCACCGGTACCGCGCGGTAACTGTTGATCATCTCAATCGCTTCTGACAGCGGGATATTATTCAGCACCAGTGAGCCGGATAACCAGTCGATATCGGTATATTTACGCTGAAACACTTTCGCACGGCCTTCCGGCAGAATTTCCAGACGCTGTCCCGGCCCCACCGTTTCGGTTTTACCGTTAAAAAATGTGATGACGGTTTCATCCAGCGGGCAGACAGAGACTTTATTATCCGCAATATCCACCACAAAGTTGCCGTTACCGGACTCCACCCGCACACCATTGGCGGTGACCCGGAACGGACGCTGTTCCTCACGGTTTTCGCTGACGGCAAAACGCGCCCGTCCGGACAGCAGTTCTACCGCCCGGCTGCCGTTATCATAGGCCACCACAGCGCGGGATTCGGTGTCCAGTTTCAGCTGGCTGCCGTCACGGAGAGAATACTGTTTAATCTCTCCGCGGTGAGTGTAATGTTCTTCAACGCCTTTTGCCTTCATCAGAATGGCGTTGTATACCCCGTAACCTGCCAGAATCGTCAGGAAAACAAGTAATGTGATGAGCAAACGGCGTCGCCGTTGTCTGAAAAATAGGCGTTTCAACTGCAATCTCCTGCGGATTGTAAGCGCCGGAATCTGTTTTTCCGGCGTCACATATATCGTCCGGTAACCGCCGGGTTCCGGTCACCCGTTGATAAGAAATTCCGATTAATCACTGCCGTTATTGTCGCAAATCAACGGTATCAGGCTGTTATTATTGTTTATCCGCAGAAACCGCGCATACAGTGATAAGTATCAGATAATTATCATTTACAATGAAAAATAAGTTCGCAGATATCCGGTGATACCCACAACAAAAATAAGGCCAAAAGTAAAATATCATCTTTTAATTCAGCTAATTAATTGATGGTACGGTACCATTGGTGCAGCTGAGTATAATACACTTTACCGGATGTAAAGCCGTGCTTTTACGTTTTGTTACACTATCTGCCATCCGGAAACACTCTTTTGATGCGTACTCTTTTTCCGCCCGTTTTTTAACACTGATAAATTATAAAGTGAGTAATTCATTATAAATATTGAACAAGTTTATATAATTCAGCAAATCAATATGTACGTACAAATCACCGGCAAAAATGTCATTTGCCAGCGGATCATACTTAATGGCATTATATCCGCCATAATATAACGTTTTCTCTGACTCCGGAGGGCTGTCACATGCTGGATATTATCCATTACCCGCTGTTTTTACTGTCCGTTTTTATCTTTGCAGTAACGCCGGGGCCGGATATTGCCTATGTACTGGGACAAAGCCTGGCCAACGGCCGCAAAGCCGGTATTTTGTCCGCACTGGGGGTGATGCTCGGCAGCAGTGTGCATGCCATTGCCGGGGCCGTCGGGCTGGGGGCGATTATTGCCGCGTCGCCGACACTGTTTACCGTGATTAAATATCTCGGTGCGCTGTATCTTGCGTTTCTCGGTGCAAAAATGATCCTCGGCACACTCAGAAAGCGCGGGCAGACCGCTGATGATAATGAAGAAGTGGTGATTCAGAAGGCAGCCGCAAAATCGATTCTGATCCGGGGGTTTATCACCACACTGACCAATCCGAAAGTGCTGCTGTTTTTTATTGCCTTTTTCCCGCAGTTTATTGCGGCAGGCGGCAGTTATTATGCGGAATCTTTCCTGCTGCTCGGCGCAACCTATGCCCTGCTCGGGTTCTGCACCGATACCACGCTGGCACTGATTGCCGGGACACTGGCTGCACGGATCTCCGGCAGCCCGAAAGCGCATTACTGGATTGACCGCCTCGTCGGTACCACCTTTATCGCTCTCGGTCTGCGTCTGGCATCAGTGGCCCGCTGAGGGTTCAGCCTGCGATATTCACATCCAGGTGAGCCAGATAACGGCGGATATCCGCATCAATATGCGGGTTTTTGACCACATCAAAACAGGAAAATGTCGGCAGTGATGTCATCCCGGTAAACTGATTGGTTTTGTGGAGCGGGAAATACACACTGTCGATGCCCCGCCCCTCAAAGAACTGCTTTTCATCCTCGAAGGCTTCCTGCGGTGCGTTCCAGGTTACAGATAACATGTATTTTTTACCGGTCAGCACACCGCCGGAGCCGTATTTTTTGCTGCTGTCGCGGCGGCTGCGCCCGTCATTAATATGAAAACGGTCGTCAGACTGCGTGAATACCTCATCAATGTATTTTTTCACAATCCACGGTCCTTCCATCCACCAGGCCGGCATCTGGTAAATAATCACATCCGCCCACAGGTAATTCAGTACTTCCTGTTCATCGTCATAACCGTCATCAATACGGGTGACGCGGACATTCATGCCTTTTTCTGTCAGATGGCGGCGGGCGATATCGGTCATATGGTCGTTCAGTTTACCGTCAGAACCGCCGAATTCTTTTGAACCGTTAATAATAAAGATGTTTTTCATTGTGTTACTCACTCAGGAATGATGTCGTCAATCCCGTTATCCTAACCGGCCTGTCCCGCAAATACGTTAGCCTGTCCGCTCTGATGTTTGCCTGATCCTGTCATTTTGCCCGGAAATCACACACCGGTCAGAGAAGAACCCGCTTTTTATCCTGTCCGGGAGGCAGCCCGAATAAGCGCCGGTATTCACGGTTAAACTGAGAGGCACTTTCATACCCGACACGAAAAGCCGCTTCCGAGGCATCCGCCGATTCCACCAGCAGCAGACGGCGGGCTTCATTCAGCCGCAGCCATTTCTGATATTGCAGCGGGCTCATCCGGGTAACCCGGCGGAAATGGCGGTGAAAAGAGGATTCGCTCATCTGAGCATGATGACAGAGTGTCTCCACCGACACCGGCTGATCAAAATGCGCTTTCAGGTAATTCAGTACGCCGCTTATCTGGCGGCACTGTTTATTATGCGCAGCCATCAGCTGAAGCCGCGCGCCCTGACCGCTTTTCAGCAGGTAATAAAGAATTTCTTTATGGATAAGCGGAGCCATGACCGGGATATCGTCCGGTTTGTCCAGCAGCGCCACCAGGCGGCAGACCGCACTGAGCAACGCTTCTGTGACCGGACACACTGCCTGAGGTACAGGGGGTTCTGAAGTCAGCAGCTGAAAACCGCTTTCCTGCATCAGTGCCGGAAGGTCGCTGAGGTTAAGACTGACCAGCAGTGCCAGAAACGGTGCCTGCTCTGATGCCTCGCAGACCTGCGCTATCGCAGGGATATCCACGGATGTCAGCAATACATCCCCGGGGCGGTAACAATAGGTATTATCCCCGAGTGTGATCCGTTTTGCGCCCTGAACCGCAAGCGCGATACCGGGCTCATAAGTCCAGGTTTGCGCCTGTGACGGAGCCGTCCACCGGCACAATGCGAGCCCGGGAACGGCTGTATCCCACCCGCCGCTGCGCTCTGCGGTGTGAGACTGTAACAGCCGTTTCAGGCAGTGCAGGCGATCATCCGTTTCCATTATATTCTCAGAGACTGATTAACAGGGCTACAGCATAACGGAAAAGACCGGCACTGTGCTGTATTTTACATTACGGTACCGGTTATCAGACTCAGCAGCATATCGTGCAGAGAGAGACTGCCGGAGGAATATTTACTTTATCTTTTAAAAACAGAAATATACCTTTGTATGCAGTAAATTATTTGGCCTATCTATCATATGCAGACTTATTATTTTAATTTCATTCATTATTTTGTGATCTGCTGCTGTTTATTTTTATTGAATTTGCGCGGCAAAATAAAAATAATAATCCGCCCTGACAGCTTATTCAGGACAAAACTCGGTTTGCGGTGAAATAATCACCGCGTTTGCATAATGTGGTTAACTATCATGAGCAATGTAATTGCGTTTACTGATGCGGACACCAATCCCTGTATGCAGTGCGGGGCTTGCTGTGCCTATTTCCGGGTCTCGTTTTATCACGGGGAAACAGATAGTACGGGCGGCGTGGTGCCGGCAGAGATGACAGAAAAAGTAAATGATTTTATGGCCTGTATGAAAGGCACTGATCAGAAATCCCCGCGCTGTATCAATCTTCAGGGGGAAGTCGGTCAGTGTGTGGCGTGCAGCGCTTACGCACAGCGCCCGTCCCCGTGCCGCGAGTTTGATCAGTCGTGGGTCAGCGGTGTACACAATGCCGCCTGTGACCGGGCAAGAGCCGCACACGGCCTGCCGCCGCTGGAGCCGCCGTCCCGCCACAATGATCACGCCGCCTGACCACCGCCGTTTTGCACTAACGCTTTTACGGCTGTTCAGGTAGGATAACCGCATTATTATCAGACTGAATAAGGACAGCCGTATGAGCGATTATGCACAGAGTGTTGCTGATGTGGAAAAAGCCATTGAGAGTAACAGTATCACTGAAATGAACGAAATGATGGTCAGCCTGGGTGACAGCAACCCGCTGCCGTATGAACAGCGTTATGAATTACAGCAGCGCCTCCGTCAGGCGATAATGGATCACGGAAAAATACATCACTAGTTAATCCTTATTCCGTACCGGCTTATTGTCAGAATAATATACCGGTACGGAGTGTCATGTTTATTCCGTTAATGTCAGCTTTTGCAAAAGTCACGTTCATTCCTGTACTAACCGCCTTTTAATCCGCTATGCTTTCCCTGTCAGCTATCTCATTCATTCATCTGATTATTATTTATAACAAATCAATCTTATCTGCCTGTTAATTAAAAACTGAAAATAAAGCACCCTATTACATTGTTTTATATGACAGTTTTATGAATTTTTTCATTTTTTCACCGGCTGAAAAATTCCTTATTTATCTGTAGAGGAAAGAGAATAATCGGCATATGATATTGAATACGTTTCACTGACGTGACTATTTACACGTGCGTTGTATCCGGGTTTGTAAGGAATGCTTATTATGGAAGTATCAAACTATTCACCGTTACTGAGCTATTACGCGTACATCAAAAAGTTTATTGCATCACCGGCCACGATGGGAACAATTACCCCTTCATCACGCTGGCTGTGCCGTGCAATGGTCCGTCACGTCGACTGGAGCGGTGTGCAGCATTTTGCAGAGTTGGGTGCCGGTACCGGGGTGATTACCCGTCAGATTCTGGACCAGATGGATCCGCTGGCTAAACTGGATGCCTATGAAATTGACCCTTATTTTGTCAGTCTGCTGAATAAATTTCAGGATGGCCGGCTGGGGATTTTTTCTGACTCAGCAGAGAAACTGAACCGCCCGTACAATGTGATTTTTTCCGGTCTGCCGTTCCTGTCGATTGACCGCCGCACCGGGCTGCGTATTCTGAAAGCGGTGCGTGACAATATCGAACTCAGCGACGGGCAGTTTATTCTGTTCCAGTACACCACCAAATTTGAGAAATACCTGCGCCGTTATTTCCATTTCCGCAAAGAGCGTGTACTGTTCAATGTTCCGCCGGCCTGGGTGTATATCTGTACGCCGAAGAAACGTTATACCAATAACTGATCACCCGCAGTGTGTCCCGGAATGCCGGGACACCGGCCATTCTCAGTACCCTCTGTTTACGGATTTCTTTATGTTAATTATCACCCCCGCCAAACCGGATCATTTTCCGCGCCTGGTTACCATCTGGGAATCATCCGTCCGCGCCACACACGATTTTTTATGTGAGGCTGATATTGAAAAACTGCGTCCGCTGCTGCTCAATACCTATCTGCCGAACCTGAATGTGGTGGTGACACAGGATGAAAACGGTGAAATTCACGGTTTTCTCGGCACAGACGCGAACCGGATTGAGATGCTGTTTGTGGATGCGGAAATTCGCGGTAAAGGCACCGGTAAATTCCTGCTGAATTATGCTGTTGAGCAGTTACAGGCAGATGAGCTGGATGTGAATGAACAAAACCCGCAGGGCGTTGGTTTTTACCGCCATATGGGTTTTACACAGACAGGCCGTTCTGAGCTGGATGGCGAGGGAAATCCGTTCCCGCTGCTGCACATGAAATACACCGGCAAAACAGCGGGATAATGCCTCAGCCGAAAACGCCGGTCGAGAGATAACGGTCGCCGCGATCGCAGATTACGGCGACAATCACCGCTCCCGGATTCGCTTTTGCAATTCTCAGTGCACCGGCCACCGCACCGCCGGAACTGACCCCGCAGAAAATACCTTCCTGCTGTGCCAGCTGGCGCATCGTATCTTCTGCTTCCTGCTGAGTGATATCCAGAATATCATCCACCAACTGCGGCTGAAAAATCCCCGGCAGATACCCCGGTGACCAGCGGCGGATCCCCGGAATCTGGCTGTTTTCCGCCGGTTGCAGACCGGTGATACTGACCTGCGGTGCCACCTCTTTCAGATAACGCGCCACCCCGGTAATGGTGCCGGTGGTGCCCATAGCTGAGACAAAGTGCGTGATACGCCCGTCCGTCTGCTGCCAGATTTCCGGGCCTGTTGTCCGGTAATGGGCCAGCGGGTTATCGGGATTATTAAACTGATCAAGCACATAACCTTCCCCGTCCGCTGCCATCTGCTGTGCCAGGTCCCGCGCCCCTTCCATGCCCTGTGCCCGGCTGACCAGCACCAGCTCCGCGCCGTAAGCTTTCATGGCGGCCTGACGTTCGGCACTCATATTTTCCGGCATCAGCAACTTTAATTTATAACCGCGAATCGCTGCGATCATCGCCAGCGCAATACCGGTGTTACCGCTGGTGGCTTCAATCAGCGTGTCTCCGGGACGGATCTCCCCGCGCTGTTCGGCACCTTCAATCATACTTTTCGCCGCACGATCTTTTACCGAACCACCGGGGTTATTGCCTTCCGGTTTGACCCAGATTTCTGTGCCGCTGCCCGCACCCAGCCGTGCAAGCCGGAAAAGCGGGGTATTACCGATCCCATTACTGATAGATGCCACGTTGTTCTGCCTCCTGAGCCGTAAACGGAAACCATACCGCCGCCGCAAGGCAGTATGCAACCGGAATTATTTTCATTTTTATGCGCACTGTGCCTGCGGCAACAATGCCAGTTCGTCTTCGCCGCGAAACAGCCGTAATTCCCTGATTGTCAGCCAGACAGAATCACCGGCGGCGGCACGGGTGTCCGGCGGTAATATTACCGTCACTTCATCTTCAGCCGCTTCTGTGGTCACCACGGCAGTGCGGTAATGTCCGTGTGAACGGATAGTCACAACCCGGGCGGCAACCGCATCGGCTGAAAAAGTATGCTGTAATGTCAGCGACCAGGGACGCACAAATACCGATACCGGCCCGGAACCGGCGGTCAGTGCGACAACCGGCTGGCGTACGCCGCCAATCCGTACCCCGCCATCCGTACCGATATCACCACGGAAAATATTTATCTGACCGAGGAATTCTGTTACAAAGCGGTTGCTGTCATCATTGCCGAGGCTTTCAGGTGCCGCGACCTGCTCGATATGTCCGCCGCGCATCACCACAATGCGGTCAGCCACCTCCAGCGCCTCTTCCTGATCATGTGTCACGAATACAGCGGTAAATCCCAGCGACTGATGCAGCTGACGCAGCCAGCGGCGCAGTTCGGTTCTCACCCCTGCATCCAGGGCACCGAACGGCTCATCCAGCAGCAGAATGCGCGGCTCTGCCGCCAGCGCTCTGGCCAGTGCCACCCGCTGTTGTTGCCCGCCGGAAAGCTGTGCCGGATAGCGATCCGCCAGGTGCGGCATCTGAATTTTTTCCAGCAGTGACATCACTTTAGTGCGGATTTCTTTTTTTGACGGCCGTGTTTTGCGCGGCAGTACCGTCAGCCCGAATGCTATGTTGTCAAACACCGTCATATGCCGGAACAGCGCATAGTGCTGAAAAACAAACCCGGCCCGGCGCTCCCCTGCCGCCAGCCCGGAAACCTCTTCCCCGCTGATATACAATTCTCCGGCGCTATGAGGGGTCAGCCCGGCAATAATCCGCAGCAGTGTGGTTTTCCCGGATCCGGACGGCCCCAGCAACGCCACCATTTCGCCGCCCGCCACCGACAGCGAGATATCCTGTAATACCGGCTCCGCACCGAAATGGTGTGTCAGATGACGGATTTCAATGCTCATATTTCCTCCGGGAACCCTGATATGCCATCACGCCGTGGCGGATGCACAGGGTCACAACAGCCATCAGCGCCAGCAGACCGGATGCGGTAAATGCCGCCACGGTCTGATAATCCTGATGTAATAATTCAACCTGCAACGGTAACGTGAAGGTTTCTCCCCGAATTGCGCCGGAAACCACTGATACCGCACCAAACTCCCCGATAGCGCGGGCGTTGGTCAGGATCACGCCGTAAAACAGCGGCCAGCGGATATTCGGCAGTGTCACCCGCCACCAGATCTGCCACGCACGGGCCCCCAGCAGCACGGCGGCCTCTTCTTCCTGTGCGCCCTGACTGAGCATCACCGGTACCAGTTCCCGCACCACATAAGGGCAGGTCACGAAAATCGTCACCAGCACAATTCCCGGCAACGCAAACATAATTTGAGTGTCCAGTGAGTTTTCGAGAAAACCGCCCAGCCAGCTGTTTGAGCCGTACAGCAGCAGATACAACAGCCCGGCGATCACCGGCGATACCGCAAACGGCAGATCCGCCAGTGTCAGCAATAACTGGCGGCCGGGAAAACGAAACCGTGTTACCAGCCACGCCAGCAGTGTGCCGAAAATCAGATTCACCGGCACGGTGATCAGCGCCACGATCACTGTCAGCCAGATAGCATGCAGCATATCCGCCTCCGCCAGTGCGCGGACAACACCGCCGATGCCATCAGACAACGCAGTCACAAAAATCCACACCAGCGGAATAATCAGGATGAAAAATGTCAGCAGCAGCCCGGCAGAAATCAGCAGCCACTTCTGCCACGGGAAACGCCGGCGGCGCAGTGTATCAGCCATGAGATCTCCCGGTACGCAATCCGGCGCGGCTCTGGATAATATTGACCGCCAGCAATAACACCAGCGAAGTCATCAGCACCACAGAGGCAATCGCAGCAGCCGCCGGGTATTCAAATTCCTGCAGACGGACAAAAATCAGAAATGACACCACTTCCGTCTGCCATGCCAGATTACCGGCGATAAAAATCACCGCACCAAACTCACCAAGGCTGCGGGTAAAGGACAAAACCGTTCCCGCCAGCGCTGCCGGGGCGATTTCCGGCCAGATCACACGGCAGAATATCTGAAAGCGCGAAGCCCCCAGCGTTTCTGCCGCTTCCTCGTACTCCGGTTTCAGGGTTTCCAGCACCGGCTGTACCGTGCGGACCACAAACGGGATACTGGTAAACATCATCGCGACCGCAATACCAATCCAGGTATTCACCACGGTGATATTAAACGAATCAAAAAAACGGCCGTACCAGCCGTTCGGGGCAAAGAGAGTGGCGAGTGTCAGCCCCGCAACCGCTGTGGGCAGCGCAAAGGGCAAATCCATCAGGCCGTCGAGAATACGGCGGCCGGGAAAGCGGTAGCGGGTCAGGATCCAGGCCATCAGCACACCAAACACTGCATTAAACAGACTGGCAGCAAGCGCGGCGAGCAGTGTGACTTTATAAGCGGCGACCACCTGCGGGCCGGTGATCACCTGCCAGTACTGCGCCCAGCTCATCTGCGCCAGCTGTAATACCAGTGCAGTGAGGGGCAGCAGCAGGATCAGTCCGCTGTAGAGCAGCGTAAACCCGAGGGACAGGCCGAATCCCGGCAACACCCGCCTTGCCATATCAGCGTCCCTGAGCCATCAGGGTGTCAAATTCACCGCCTGAACTGAACCGGCTTGTCATTACTTCAGACCATGAACCGAACTGATCTTCCACTTTAAATAAGGTCACCGGCGGGAAATGGCCTTTATTGGCGGCCATCACATCCGGATCCGTCACCCGGTAATTAAACTGCGCCATTTTTGCCTGCGCCGCCGGGCTGTACAGGAAAGTCAGATAGGCATCAGCAACAGCCTGTGTGCCGTTCTTTTCCGTGTTTTTATCCACCCGCGCCACCGGGAATTCTGCCAGGATATTGGACGCCGGGACGATAACATCATAATCATCCGCGCCATATTCATTGCGGATATTATTCACTTCTGATTCAAAACTGATCAGCACATCGCCCAGTCCGCGATCAATAAATGACGTCGTGGCTCCCCGGCCGCCGGTATCAAATACCGCAACATTGCTGAGGAATTTTTTCATCTGTTCCTGTGTTTTGGCACTGTCTTTACCGTTTTTCTGCTGCCAGAAACCTTCCGCAGCCAGATAGGTGTAACGACCGTTACCGGAGGTTTTCGGGTTCGGAAAAACGATTTTCACATCATCACGCAGCAGGGAATCCCAGTCTTTGATCTGCTTCGGATTGCCTTTGCGTACGAGGAAAGCCATGGTGGAATAATACGGAGAACTGTTATTCGGCAGACGCGCCTGCCAGTCCGCTGCCAGCAGATTACCTTTGTCATGCAGAACCTGCACATCGGTCACCTGGTTATAAGTGACCACATCTGCCCGCAGTCCCTGTAATATCGCCAGCGCCTGTTTTGAGGAACCCCCGTGAGACTGACGGATAGTCAGCGGATCGTCCGGATGTTCCGCGTTCCACTGTTTTTCAAACAGCGGGTTGATTTCCGTGAACAGCTCACGGGCAATATCATAGGAGCTGTTCAGTAACTGAGCAGCACCGGCAGCGCCGCTCCACACAGCAGAAAGGAGCAGCAGGCCGGCAGGTAATACAGCGTTGACAGACAGTTTCACGGCGGAGAACCTCATTATGATGATGCGTTTCAGGTAACTCCGGCCAGTGTGCATATATCCGTAAAGTGACACAAGCCATTTACTTATATCATTATGGAATTATATATAGTGATTATTTACTTCACGATATTATGCATCGATATGTTTCTTCTCTTCCTGTGACGCAGGTGCTTTTTCGTTATGCTGATTATGATCACAACCGCCTTTTGAACCGTGTCCCCGGTGCATAAAGAAGTGCATCAGCGGACAAATCAGCAGCATAAGCAGAAACCAGTTTTCTCTGAAAAACTCAAGCATGGGAACCCCCTGTATTGTGTATACACGGAGGATAGAGGTTGTCCTCAGGGGAAAGTACAGCGGAATAGTGTCAGTTAACCTTTGTTTTTGTAAGGATAAAAACAGTGGCAGTTGGCAGGGTCCGGGGAAGGCTGCCACAACGGATAAAACGAAAAGCCGCTGTAAATACATCCCTGTAAGCTCAGGCGCGTCATCCGTGACGCGCATGCTTTTCGTTCTTTTGTCCGTTGTTTCAGCCATACATAAGCAACTGTGTTACTTATAGCATGATCCGTTATTACAGCGCACTCAGCTGTTCCAGCGACGGCGCATAATAATAAGCCCCGGTTTTCGGTTTGCTGAACCGCAGCAGATCATCAAATTTACCGTCGGTTTCGCCGAACATACTCAGCAATTGCTGCTCAATATTGTGCAGACGACCGCAGTACGCGATAAAGAACAAGCCGTGCTCACCGCTGGCAGTGCCGTACGGCAGGCTCTGGCGCAGAATGGAAAGCTCTTCACCCTCTTCCTCAATCACCACGCGGGAAACATGAGAGGTTACATTGCGCACATTCTCATCCAGCTCAGTGCTGTCTGCTTTGGTGCGGCCAATCATTTTTTCCTGCTGCTCTTCAGAAAAACGGGTCCATTTATTCAGGCTGTGTGCCCAGCGCTGAGTCAGGATATAACTGCCGCCCGCATCTTCTCCTTCCGCGATCAGTGCCACGTCCGGGCGCTCGTCCCCTTCCGGGTTTTCGGTGCCGTCGATAAAACCGCTCAGGTCACGCTCTTCCGTCCAGCGGAAGCCGTGGGTTTCGCCCTGAATCTCAACCGCATCCGCAAATGCCGCCACCGCTGCCTGTGCCAGCGAGAAGTTGATATCGTGACGCTGAGAATGAATGTGGATCAGTAAATCATACTGTGTGGCCGGCGCCAGGCCGCGCCCCAGTTCACGGAAGTTTTTCAGCTCCGGTGCACTGCTCTGACTGCCCAGCTGACGCCACAGGTCGTGACCGAATGCTACCGTGGCACTCAGATGATCAGCCGCAAACTGTGTCTGTAACTTTTTCAGCGCTGCCAGGAAAACCTGACAACCACGCCGGATCGCCGGTAAATCACCTTTGGTGTTTGCTTCAATAAAAATACCGAAACGGCAGTGTTCCGGCAGAATACCGCTTTGTGCTTGTGACATATTGCTCCCTTTGCATCGTCAGTCTGATCAGGAAATGGCCTTATCATAAATCACTGACGCGGAATTACTTTGTTATTCCGCAAGTTCATTTATTTTTCCGGATTATTTATTGGCCCAGACGATATAACTGACTGTCCAGTTTTTCAGAATATCATCTGATGGCATCAGTGTTTCAGGGCCGTTCCAGATTCCGCGGAAAACATAGGAAACACGCAGGGTTTGCGGTGAACGGCAGATAACCTGTGCACTGTCATCAAATTCGGTGGTCAGGGTACAGGCACCGGCAACGGCCTGCGGATAGATATCCGAAAAGAGGGTTCCGGTTTTGGTATCCCATTCCGTGCGGATATCCGCATCATTGACAACAATGCGCTGCACTGTGCCATTTTCCGGCCCGGACAGACGGATAACCGTTTTATCATCTTTCCGGCCTTCAAAAATTTTAACGATCTGCCCCTGCTCGGTCTGCATACCACCGCGCAGTGTGTATTTATCGTCCAGTCCCTGACTGATCGCCGTTTCGGTCATGGCCGTCTGATTATTCACACCGCCGACACCCTGTGCCGTTACCATCAGCGCACTGCTGCTGAACCAGCTTACCGGCGATAATGATGACCATGAAAACGAACTGCACCCGTTCAGCATCAGTACGGCACCGGCCGCGGCGGCCAGCTTCATTGCCTGATAACACTTCATTCATTGCTCCTTTGCATTCGGTTCAGATATCAGACTCCGGAATTGACAAAACATTCATTCTGAATTATTACATCAAATAATTTTAACGAAATAGGTATGTTTACCAATTCAGTAACGTAACATTTCCGATAAGATATCTCCTGGTATATAACCGACATTTTTCATTTACCGGCGTCGTAAGCTATGGCTGAAATGACATTCACATCATCGACTTTTTACCTGTTTTCAACGGCTGTTCTGACAGGTACATTCTGGTTTCAGCCTGCTGCAGCTCTGCCGTCATTTTCTGCCTATGAGTATCATCAGAGCACAGTAAAATGTGAAACACCACAGCGCTTTATCATCAAACAACTGCCCTATCTGCAGGATAACAGCCGGGTGATTCTGGAAGGTAATATTCAGTCTCAGATTTCAGCGGAGCACTATCTGCTGGGAGATTACAGCGGTATCGTCGAGGTAAAAATTCCGGCGGATTTATGGGGGAAAAAGATTATCACCCCTAATGATACCATCCGCATTGAAGGCGGAATGGAAAAAGACCGCCATGCGATTGTGGTAACCGCCGATACTCTCAGTGTGGTCAACCCCGGCAGTTAATATTCCGGGTCGGTGATCAGCCGTTTGCTGTAGGTCAGGCTGTCCTGCTGACACTCGTCGTAGGCCAGCTTGTCAAACATACTCAGCGTAGCGGTATTATCATCCGGAATCGACAGCAGCAGTTGCGGACATCCCCGCGCCAGCAATTTTTTCTCCAGCCTCGCCACCATGGCATTAGCAATTCCCCGTCCCTGAAATTCCGGATGTACTGCCAGATAATAGGCATAGCCCCGGTATCCGTCATAACCGCCCAGCAGAGTGCCCACCACTTCGCCGTTGACTTCCGCCACCAGGAACAGGGCCGGATCATGTGCCATTTTCCGCTCAATCACGGTTTCCGGGTCATCCGGGGGGGTGACCAGATCACAACGCTCCCAGAGCGCAACAACCTCTTCAAAATCACCTTGCTGAAATGTGCGAATGTCCATACCGTTACCTGTCTGCCGGTTGTCTGCCCGTGTCCGTGACGGAACGGGTGTGATATCTTATAAAAACAAAATGATATACTAAAGTTTATCAGCAGCTCAATGGTCGTGATGTAATGAATATCCCTGATAGTGACAGTGTTAAAGATTTTTTTCTCAGATTACAGGATTCCCTCTGCGGACAACTCGCCGCCTGTGACGGCGGTGCTGAGTTTACCGAAGATAAGTGGCAGCGGGAGTCCGGCGGCGGCGGACGCAGCCGGGTACTGAAATCCGGTGCACTGTTTGAACAGGCCGGTGTTAATTTTTCACATGTCAGCGGGGACAGCCTGCCGCCTTCTGCCACGGCACACCGCCCGGAACTCACCGGACGCAGCTATCAGGCCATGGGCGTTTCGCTGGTGCTTCATCCGCATAATCCGTATGTCCCGGCCGCACACGCCAATGTGCGCTTTTTTATTGCCGAAAAAGCCGGTAGTGGCCCGGTCTGGTGGTTCGGCGGCGGTTTTGACCTGACCCCTTTCTATCCTTTCACAGAAGATGCCGTACACTGGCACAGTGTCGCACGGGATATCTGCACGCCGCTGGGCGAAGATGCCTGGCCGCGTTATAAAAAATGGTGCGACGACTATTTTTATCTGAAACACCGCAGCGAAGCGCGCGGTATCGGCGGCCTGTTCTTTGATGATCTGAATAAACCCGGTTTTGAGGAATGCTTTGCCTTCACACAGGCTGTCGGCAACGGCTTTACCAGGGCTTATCTGCCGATCGCGGAAAAACGCCGTTCCATTCCTTATGGTGAGCGCGAGCGCCAGTTTCAGCTCTACCGGCGCGGCCGTTATGTGGAGTTTAATCTGGTGTGGGATCGCGGCACACTCTTCGGTTTACAGAGCGGCGGGCGGACCGAGTCCATCCTGATGTCAATGCCGCCGCTGGTGCGCTGGGAATATGACTACCAGCCGCAGGCCGGTTCTCCGGAAGCCGCACTGAGTGATTTTCTTATCCCCCGTGACTGGGTCTGACAACCCTTCACAGTGTGCTGACTGAAAAGCAGGCTGATAGTCTGCTGCGGTAAGTATTTTTCTCCGTAACGATGGTCATTCCAACCACAGGAGAACCGCCTATGTCAGCACATGCCCCGCGCTATTCATTTTTACCGCCCTGGATCCTGAAAAAACGCCTGCTTCATGAAGGGGATCACGAAGAGACTCAGTTATGTTATCAGCATATGCAGCGGTTGCTCGGTTACCGCCGCCTGCCGGAAACAGACATGATGCCTCTCAGTTATGCTGCGCTGCCGGAATCCGGGTGCCCTTCGCAGGCACACCGCCGGGTGATGCATCTGAAAAACCTGACCACCGTTCCGGATCTGTATTACCGTGAAGACCGGAAAGCAGAAAACCCGCAGCCGCATATGCCTGTGCGGCAGGATACAGATACCGATAATATGTTTGAGTATCTTGATATCATTTACGGCTTTTTTGATGATGTCTTTGATTACAAATCCTTTAATGACAGCAATGCCACTATATCCGCCATGACACATTACGGACGCGGCTACTGCAATGCCTTCTGGAACGGCGCACATCTGGTGTTTGGTGCCGGGGATGCCGGAATGAGCGTTACTCCCCTGTTTCTGAGTTTTGCCCAGCTGGATATCGCCACACACGAATTTTCCCACGCGGTGATTGATCACCTTTCTCCGCTGACCTACAGCCATCAGTCCGGTGCCCTGAATGAATCGGTCTGTGATGTGTTTACCGTCATGCTGGGTCATTACCACCGCCGTCACGCCAGCCATCAGGGGGACTGGCATATCGGCAGAACATTGTTTAATAAACAAAGCGGAATTAAAGCACTGCGTTCCCTTTCGTCACCGGGAAATGCCTATAATCATCCGGTGATCGGCAAAGATAAACAGGTGGCACATATGAGGGATTATATTGAGCTGCCGGATGACCCGGAGAATGATAACGGCGGCGTGCATTGCTACTCCGGCATCCCGAACCATGCATTTTACCACTTTGCCTCCGCCCTCGGCGGGTACAGCTGGGAAGTGGCCGGACAAATCTGGTTCGACACACTACGCAGAGGCAACCTGCCGCCGGAGTGTGATTTCCTCACCTTTGCCCGTGAAACCCTGACTATCGCCGATGAAAACTATGACGAGGAAGTTGCTGCTGTGCTGATGAGCGCGTGGAAAGCCGTCGGGCTGGAGCCGTGATGGCGTTCAGATATAAAAAAACCCGCATTAAAATGCGGGTTTTCCTGATTAACGCCCTTTCTTAATATGGGACATCAGGCGTTTACGTTTCCGCAGCTGAGTCGCTGTCAGCACGTTTTTCTTATCCGCAAACGGGTTTTCACCCTCTTTAAACTGGATGCGGATAGGCGTTCCCATCACTTTCAGTGACTGACGGAAATAGTTCATCAGGTAACGTTTATAGCCATCCGGTAAATCCGAAACCTGGTTACCGTGGATAACAATAATCGGCGGGTTATAACCCCCTGCATGCGCATATTTCAGTTTGACACGGCGGCCGCGAACCAGCGGCGGCTGGTGATCTTCCGCTGCCATTTTCATGATACGGGTCACCAGTGCGGTACTGACACGGCGGGTCGCGCAGTCATACGCTTCCTGTACTGAGTCAAACAGGTTACCGACACCGCTGCCGTGCAGCGCGGAGATAAAGTGAATACGGGCAAAATCAACGAAGCCGAGACGCAGTTCCAGCATATCTTTGACGTGTTCGCGATCGTCTGCGGTCATGCCGTCCCATTTGTTGATGGCGATAACCAGAGAACGGCCGGCATTGAGGATAAAGCCCAGCAGTGACAGATCCTGGTCTGAAATCCCTTCGCGGGCATCAATCACCAACAGCACCACGTTCGCATCCTCAATCGCCTGCAGTGTCTTGATAACAGAGAATTTTTCAACCGTTTCAGTCACTTTACCGCGTTTACGCACACCGGCAGTATCGATAATAATATACTCGCGTCCGTCGCGTTCCATCGGGATATAGATACTGTCACGGGTGGTGCCCGGCATATCGTAAACCACCACTCGCTCTTCACCGAGGATACGGTTGGTCAGCGTGGATTTCCCGACATTCGGACGCCCGACAATCGCCATTTTAATCGGCTGATCAATCGGGTTGAAATCATCTTCCTCTTCACCGTCTTCCGTTTCTGCTGCCTGTGCCAGGGCTTCCTGCTCTGCCCAGTAAGCGGCGTTAGCCTCTTCTTCGGTTAACTCGCGATCATCATCCTCACTTTCCGGCTCGCCGTAGAACGGTACCAGTGCGCGGGTGATCAGCTGGCTGACACCACGTCCGTGCGAGGCGGCGATAGGCACCACTTCACCCAGACCCAGGCTGTAGAATTCACCCAGCGCCTGATCCTGATCGATACCGTCGATTTTGTTCGCCACCACAAAGGTGGTTTTGTTATCACGGCTGCGCAGATGTTTGGCAATACCGCTGTCCGCCGGCATCAGGCCGGAACGGGCATCCACCATAAACAGCACGATATCGGCTTCTTCAATCGCCAGCAGTGATTGTGCGGCCATGTGGGTTTCTACACCCTCTTCCGTGCCGTCAATACCGCCGGTATCGATAATAATAAATTCCTGTCCCTCAACCTCTGCACGACCGTACTTACGATCCCGCGTCAGGCCGGGGAAATCAGCAACCAACGCATCGCGCGTACGCGTTAAGCGGTTGAATAATGTGGACTTCCCGACATTGGGACGCCCGACCAGAGCAACGACAGGTATCATGCTTTTACTGCCTCATAACACTGAAAAAATCCCCTGCACCATACAGGAGATTAAAGACAAAACGGCCCCTGTCATTCAGGAGCCGTCAATGAAACCACTCCGCAGTCAGTTACCCTGCCGGAGTGATGCCGGAAACAGCGGTTTACTGTCAGCGGCGGAGCAGGTACAGGCGTCCGTCACGGGCCTGCACCATCAGTTTATCACCGGCAATCGACGGACGGCTGAGAATACCGGAACTGTTCAGTTTATTCTGCGCCACGAACTGTCCGTTGGAGGTATCCAGCCAGTGGAGATAACCTTCACCGTCACCCACGACCAGATAGCCGTTAAAGATTTCCGGTGCGGAGAGATTACGGTGCAGTAATTTATCCTGTGACCACATGGTGACGCCGTCTGCTGCACGCAGACCATAGACGTTATCATCCTGGTCAACAACATAGAGGGATTCGCCATCCAGCACCAGCTCGTTGACTGAACCGAAATCGCGTTTCCACAGAATCTGGCCGCTGCGCATATCCATCGCCACCAGATTGCCGTTATACGCGATAGCGTAAACGCGGCCGTCGGCAACAACCGGGGTCATATCCACGTCATTCAGACGGCTGATTTCGGTGGTACCGGTTGTCTGAGAAATACGCTGCTGCCAGATAATCTGACCCTGGCCAAGCATAACCGCACTGACACGACCGTTGTCGCCACCGACAAATGCTGCACCCATAGCCACGGCCGGAGCAGATTCACCACGGACAGACAGGCTCGGGGTATCCAGGTTCAGGCTCCAGCGCTGTTCGCCGGATGCGGTATCAAATGCCTGTAACAGACCGTTACCGGTATGCACCAGTACCAGGCCGTCACTGACTTCCGGACGGGACAGTACTTCACCACCGGCGTTGGCGGTCCAGGCGATTTCACCGTCGTTCGCGTTCAGGGCGATCAGCGTACCGCGCTCTGTACCCACATAAACGTGTTCACCGGAAACGGTCAGACCACCGGATAACATCGCCGGGATATTCGCGGATAAGAAACCGGTTTTTTCCGCCAGATTCACTGACCAGATTTCAACACCGGAATCGGTATCCAGGGCTTTGACCAGGCCATTGCGGTCAGCCGCATAGACACTGGATCCTTCCCATGCCGGGGAAAGATGAGAATAGTATTTACCGACACCGTCACCGACGGATTTATCCCACACGGTTTCCGGAGTGAACTGACTTGTCACTTCCGGCAGTGGTGACATCACGATAGTATCCTGTTCACTTGAACAGCCGGCCAGCAGCACAGAGGCGACTAATCCTACCAGCAGTGTTTTACGCAGTTGCATTATCGAGAGTCCCCTCACCCGGCTAAGTTATCGAGTTTGAATGTCATAACGGATTTGATAGTCCCGGCACCTTCACTCTGAATACCGGTGGTGTAGGCTTCCTGTGCACCTTTCACATCCCCTTTCTGTAACAGGGCGTCACCGCGGATATCCTGTGCGTAAGCCGCCCAGCCTTTCCCTTTCACTGCCGCAACGGTTGCCAGCGCGGCATCCGGTTTTTTCTGACCCAGCTGTACACGGGCCAGACGTGCATTAATCAGATCTTTTAAATCTTCATTATCGGTTTTTGTCAGCGCCTGGCTCAGGGCATTTTCTGCCGCCGGGAGGTCGTTGCTGTCAACCGCTTTCATCGCCAGATCAAGACCGGCGATAGCACCGTAGTTGTTATTGGCTTCTTTCGCAAAAGCCTGCAGACGGGCGGTCTGCTCCGCCGGGTTGCCTTTTGCTGCGATCGCCGTTTCATAGGCAATCGCCGCATCCTGTAATTTGCTGACCTGGTGAGACTGATAGTAGTTCCAGCCGGCAATACCGCCGATACCGATGATCAAACCTGCCGCGATTGCTTTGCCGTTTTCGACAAAGAAATTCTTCAGCGCTGATACCTGTTCATTTTCTGTGGTATAGACTTCCACACGTCTCTCCTTAACCTAAAAGTTCGCTCAGACGAGCGGAAAGCCCGCTCTGTGCCAGCGTCTGCTGCTCACCGGTGGCCAGTTCTTTGACAGTGACTGTCCCGTTGGCAATTTCATCCTCACCTAAAATCAGGGCGATGCGCGCACCGTTTTTATCCGCACGGCTCAGCTGACGTTTAAAGTTGCCGCCGCCGTAGTTGGTCATGATACGCACACCCGGCAGGCTGTCGCGGATCTGTTCCGCCAGCATCATTGCCGCAACCTGGCTGCCTTCACCGAAGGAGGCCAGATAAATATCGGTCACTGCAGTTTCGCTCACAAAGTCCGGATTGACGGACTGAACCAGCAGTACCATACGCTCCAGACCCATGGCAAAACCCACCGCCGGGGTATTATGACCGCCGAGCTGTTCAACCAGCCCGTCATAACGGCCGCCCGCGCAGACAGTTCCCTGCGAACCCAGTGCAGTGGTCACCCACTCAAACACGGTGCGGTTATAGTAATCCAGACCACGGACCAGACGCTGGTTGATGCGGTACTGAATACCGGCAGCATCCAGGATGGCACACAGGCCGTCAAAGTGGGCTTTTGATTCTTCATCAAGATAATCAAACAGTGCCGGTGCATCGTTCAGGAGTTCCTGAACAACTCTGTCTTTGGAATCCAGCACACGCAGCGGGTTGGTGTACATCCGGCGTTTGCAGTCTTCATCCAGCTTGTCTTTGTGCTGTTCCAGGAAAGCCACCAGTGCTTCACGGTAGTTTGCACGCGCCTGTAACGAACCGATTGAGTTCAGTTCCAGGGTGACATGCTCCGCAATGCCCAGCTCACGCCACCAGCGGGCGGTCATCATAATCAGCTCAGCATCGATATCCGGACCGCTCAGGCCGAAAACTTCCGCACCCAGCTGATGGAACTGGCGATAGCGGCCTTTCTGCGGACGCTCGTGGCGGAACATCGGTCCGATATACCAGAGGCGCTGTTCCTGATTGTACAGCAGGCCTTTCTCGATCCCGGCACGAACACAGCCCGCTGTTCCTTCCGGCCGCAGTGTTAAGCTCACATTTTCTTCGCGGTCCTGAAAAGAGTACATTTCCTTTTCAACAACATCAGTCACTTCACCGATGGCGCGCTGAAACAGGGGGGTATGCTCGACAATCGGCGTACGGATTTCACTGATCCCGTAGCTTGTCAGAATGCGTTTAAGCGTGTTTTCAATACGCTGCCATACCGCAGTATCAGCAGGCAGATAATCATTCATACCACGAACAGATTGGATTTTTGTCGCCACGTTAATTCTCTTAACTCAATGAAATATGTTTCCGATTATAAAAGCGACCCTGTGCGGGCGCAATATCGGGAGGCGGATATATCGTCTTAAAACAGCATATCTGCCAAAACAGACAAAACCGGCCCGTCAATAATGAGCCGGTCCGCGATTATTCTTTCTCAACCAGACTGATATCAATCCGGTTATTCTGATCCAGCATGGCCGCTTTGGCACGGATTTTCGCTTCCAGCTGATCAATCATATCGGTGTTATCCAGACGCTCTTTCTGGCGGACACCGTCTTCGTAGAACCCGCTGCGGGTTTTCGCGCCGGTCACACCCAGCGTGGAGACTTCCGCCTCGCCCGGACCATTGACCACACAGCCGATAATCGACACATCCATCGGAGTGATGATATCTTCCAGCCGCTGTTCCAGTGCATTAACAGTGCCAATCACGTCGAACTCCTGACGGGAGCAGGTCGGACAGGCGATAAAGTTAATACCGCGTGAACGAATGCGCAGAGATTTCAGGATATCAAACCCGACTTTCACCTCTTCCACCGGATCGGCTGCCAGTGAGATACGCAGCGTATCACCGATACCTTCCGCCAGCAGCATACCTAACCCGATAGCGGATTTCACGGAACCGGCACGTGCGCCGCCCGCTTCGGTAATACCCAGGTGCAGCGGCTGATCAATTTTCTGTGCCAGCAGACGGTAAGCACCGACCGCCAGGAACACATCTGACGCTTTTACACTGACTTTAAACTGGTCAAAATTCAGGCGATCGAGAATATCCACATGACGCATGGCAGATTCCACCAGTGCTTCCGGTGTAGGCTCACCGTATTTTTCCTGGATATCTTTTTCCAGTGAACCGCCGTTAACCCCGATACGGATAGGGATATTATAATGACGGGCGCAATCCACCACCTGACGGATACGCTCCTCGCTGCCGATATTACCCGGGTTGATACGCAGACAATCCACGCCGTATTCCGCCACTTTCAGCGCAATGCGGTAGTCAAAGTGAATGTCCGCCACCAGCGGTACAGAGACCTGTTGTTTAATCAGTTTAAATGCTTCCGCCGCATCCATAGTCGGTACTGACACGCGGACAATATCCACACCGACGCGTTCCAGGGATTTAATTTGTCTGACGGTCGCCTCAACATCCGTTGTCCGGGTGTTTGTCATTGATTGTACGGCGATTGGTGCACCATCACCGACCGGCACATTTCCCACGTAAATTCGGGTGGATTTGCGTCTTTTTATCGGGGATTCATTATGCATAAGTCTTTCTCCGGAACATCCTTGTGTCCTTAATCATTGCTGTGTTTATTGTGTAGTAAAGATTTAATTTATAAACCAATTATTCACCGGCTTTCGGCACACTCAGGTTTGCCACCCGATTTGCCTTAACAAAATGACTCAGGTCAACACTCTGACCTTTGAACTGCACATCCACGGCAGCCGGTGCACCGATTTTCAGACGGTAAGGTTCTGCGCCCGCAAATTCCAGGGTATCGCCTTTCTGTTTGGTGCCGCTGAAAATTTTTGTACCTTTGTTATCTGTCACTTCCAGCCAGCAGGTGTTTTTAAAGGTCAGAACCAGACCATCCTGTGTCTGTGTGGTGGTCGGCAGCGTGCCGCCTTCGCTGTCCACAGCGCGGTTAACGACCGCCGGTACGCGGTCACTGCCCGGCAGCGGTACAATCTTGCTGCTGTCAATTTCCTGATCCTGCGGGGTGGCTGCCGATAATTCCAGTGCAGCGGTATTGGTATTACCGGCCGGAGCGGTGTCCGGCGTTCCGGCCGGGGCATTCAGTGTCTGTGGTACAGTGCTGTCTGCCGGGTCGGTACCCGGAACATCTGCCGGGGCATTCACGGTGACATCATTCTGTTGTGCCAGTGAGGCAATATCAGCCTGTTGTGCCTGATACTGCTGCCACCACCACACGCCCACCAGTGCCAGAACCACCAGCAGTACCAGCCAGGTAAACTTCATCAGCCAGCCTTCGCGTTTTTTACGCTGGCGGCCGATAGTCACACTTTTCATCGGCTGGACTTTGGTCATCTGAGCGGGGGCGATTTTATCAAGATAAGGCATGATTGCAGATTCAGGGATCTGCAACAGCTTGGCATACGTGCGGACATAACCGCGGATAAAGGTCGGGTTGCCTTCTTTCAGTGCATCTTCTTCGATTTCACGCACTGTAGTCAGTTTAAGACAAAGTCTGTCGGCGACTGTTTCCCGTGATAACTGAAGTTGTTCCCGACGTTGTGTTAAGAATTGGCCAAGAGTGAGTTGGAGATTATCTTGAGATTGAGAGTTATTCATGAGTTTCAGGACACAAACAGTTCTGGTTACGAGAAAGCGCGGAGATCTGCCCTTCCGCGCACCGAAGTTCCGTATTCCGGCATACTGCATGCCACCCGTAATGATAAAAATAATCCTGAAAACAACATCACTTTTATATTGTTTTACAGACTGTTATCCGGCGGACACTCATAAGCCAAAATGTACTGTACCACACTATCACTGCCTGACGGGGAATTCACGGCTAAATTCAGGTATTTTTCCGCAATTTCAGGCTGCTGATCGCATTTTGCACTCAGCGCCGCGCCTGTCAGCGCACCGGTATGCTGCGGCTGTGCTTTCAGTACCCGGTCAAAATGATACCGTGCAGCATCATACCGGCCGGCCTGAAGATAAGCCTCACCCAGTGCAAGACGGGTACCGGTCGCAGCCGGTACTGTCTGTGTCACGGGTGCTGTCCGGCATCCTGCCAGCAGCATTACTGCAATTAAGCCCGGGGAATACGTCCTTATCATACTGCCTCCTTGTCTGTAAGGCAGGTATATTAACGTAAACAGTCACCGGGGAGTGTTACTTAATATTACTGTCAGACTGCTTTGACAGAGATTGGTTCACCGGCCATACGTTTTTTCAGTGTCCGTTTGGTCCGGTCGATAACATCACCGGCCAGCTGTCCGCAGGCAGCGTCAATATCATCACCGCGTGTTTTGCGGACAATAGTGGTGAATCCGTATTCCATCAGGACCTTGGCAAAACGGTCAATCCGGCTGTTTGAGCTGCGCCCGTAAGGGGCACCCGGGAACGGGTTCCACGGGATCAGGTTGATCTTGCTCGGCGTGTCTTTCAGACAGGCCGCCAGCTGATGCGCCTGATCAGTGCTGTCATTGATATGATCCAGCATGACATATTCCACGGTCACACGGCCGCCGTTCGCATTGGATTTTCCGAGATAACGGCGCACAGATGCCAGGAATGTCTCAATGTTATATTTTTTGTTAATCGGCACGATTTCATCACGCACATCATCCGTCGGTGCGTGCAGGGAAATAGCGAGCGCCACATCAATCATATCGCCGAGTTTATCCAGTGCCGGAACCACACCGGAGGTGGAGATCGTCACGCGGCGCTTGGAGAGCCCGAAACCGAAGTCATCCAGCATGATTTCCATCGCCGGGACAACATGGGTCAGGTTCAGCAGCGGTTCACCCATCCCCATCATCACCACGTTGGTGATCGGACGGCGGCCGCTGGATTTCAGGGAGCCGATGATTTTCGCGGCACGCCAGACCTGGCCGATAATTTCTGATACACGCAGGTTGCGGTTAAAGCCCTGCTGCGCGGTTGAGCAGAATTTGCATTCCAGCGCACAACCGACCTGGGAAGAGACACACAGAGTCGCGCGGTCTTCTTCCGGGATATAGACGGTTTCCACTTCCTGGTCGCCGACACGGATAGCCCACTTAATAGTACCGTCCGCAGAGCGCTGTTCTTCTGACACTTCCGGGGCACTGATTTCCGCCACCGCTTTCAGTTTGGTGCGCAGCACTTTGTTGATATCGGTCATCAGATCGAAATCATCATAGCAATAGTGGTAAATCCACTTCATCACCTGATCAGCACGGAAAGGTTTCTCACCCATATCGGCGAAAAACTGGCGCATTTCTTTGCGGGTCAGGTCGAGTAAATTAATTTTTCCGTTGATTTTTTCAGGAGCAATCGGTGCGGAGCCTGTTACACAGGCGTCTTGAGTGGTCAGTTCTGACATTGTTAACATTGCCTCGTTGTTACACTTTCGGCGGTGACACGCGGCGCGCATCACAGATACAGTAATAAGGATAGCCGCTGAAACGGACTGCGTCACGGATACGGCGGAAATATAAAAGCCCCGTATCATAACGGGGCGCGGCATTGTACAAACATTAATGGTGATATGGCAAATGAAAAAACCGGATACCGCATTTCAGTAATAAAATAATAAATTATCCCACTCTTTACTGATACGGGATCGGTTTGAATCCGTTATTTTTTCAAACAGCGGGTCACCGTAGCGGTAGCTTATTTTATAAAAATCACCGCCGATATGACAAACCACGATATTGTTCAGATAACATTGCTGATCTGCCGTTACCGGAATATCCGCAGCGGTTGACACGGCAACATTATCATCGGAAAACAGATATAACGCTCCGGTCTTACTGCCTTTTTTCAGGGTAAAACCGCTGTTATCGTCAACAGCACGGTTTCCCCTTAATACGATCCCGCTCATCAGGGTTTTCCAGTTCACTGACACCGGAATAATACGGATATCGGTCAGGTCATCCCATGATTCATCGGCTATTTTCCGGTAATCGAGATACAGATGCTGATTATCGGTGTACAGTTTTTCCGGCAGCTTTTTATCCGGATTGTCCGTGACCACACGGCGGAATGTGGCAGGATCCGCATCGTCCGAACGATAAAAACCATTGAAATAAACATGCTCTTTATCATACGCATAATTGTAATAGCGTGTATTTTCGGGGGACAACCTGAAACTGTCCGCGTCCTCACTGACCAGGTCCAGCCGGATACGATATTCACGGATATTATCACCAAACCAGCAACGCGGTGTAACCAGCGGCGTAATTGAAAAATCCCCGCTGCTGCCCCGGCAATCCGGGTCACGCAATGTGTCCATCGCGACATGATAAACCTTGCCGTTCTCTGCCAGAAAATGAACCCGGGTATTTTCGCTGAAAAAGAAATCGTTTAAATCCGCTTTGTCGTATTTTACTTTTCTGACAGCGTCATTATCCGCAGATTGCCCGAAGTTCTGCTCCCACAAAATAACATTTTCTTTCGGGGTGCATATTTTTCTGACGTTATTACCGTAATCTTCAATACACTCTGGGCCGCCGGCCATCTGTGCGATAAAAAAAATACTGACAAGCAGTATACCGGCAATATAAATATATTTTTTCATACGGGTTCCCTGACAGCATAAAATATCCACATTAATTTTAATGTTTATAGCACAGTCTCAGCGGAACAAAAATATAAGAGAATACAACAGCGGGAGCAGCCGGAACCTGCGGTAGGCTCCGGCAGAAAGGAATGATCAGCGCGGGCAGATTTCATCTTCAGTGAAGAAATAGGCAATTTCACGGGCAGCGGATTCTTCCGCATCAGAGCCGTGTACGGCGTTTTCAGTGAAACTGTCGGCGTAATCCGCGCGGAGTGTACCGGCCAGGGCGTTATCCGGATTGGTGGCGCCCATCAGATCACGGTGACGCTGCACGGCATTTTCCCCTTCCAGTACCTGTACCATAATCGGGCCGGATGTCATAAATTCCACCAGACCATCAAAGAACGGACGGCCTTTGTGCTCAGCGTAGAATCCTTCCGCCTGTTCGCGGGTCAGGTGCAGCATTTTGGCGGCGATAATACGGAAACCGGCGCTTTCAAAACGGTGATAAATGGCCCCGATAGCATTTTTCTTTACGGCGTTTGGCTTAATGATAGAAAATGTGCGTTGTACAGACATGAATTGACCTCATTGTGCGCATGTGCGCTGTTGTCATTGTTATTTGCGGCTGACGGCAGACCGGTCCACACCTTGTGGTAAGGCGGTGATTATACGGGCTCACCTCTGTTTTTCCTACAGTTACGCAACATTTTTGCAAAGTATTCCGCATAACAGATCACAGATTTTCCGTCTGTATCACACTTTTTCCGCTGCGGTTCCCGCCGTTTCTGCTATTTCAGGGTAAAACTGACCGAACTGACCTGGCCGCTGAGATCCAGCACCGTCAGCTGATAACGCCCCGGGGTGTCCAGCGTCAGCAGCAGCGGCTCACCGGATTCAGTACTGCCCGCCTGGTCGCCGTTAAGAAACCACCACTGGGTGCCCTCTCCGCCCTGCGTCACCACCCGCAGATCGAGGGTTTTCGCCAGCGGCAGACGGCGCAGTACATCCCCTTCGCGGATCCCGGAAATCAGCAGCGGAGCCGCTTCCACCCGCAACGGCGGACAGGTTTTACTCACCGGCGGCAGACGGTGGCTGCGGCGCTCGCCCGGCGGCAGCCAGCTCTCCAGCGCAATCGGCCACAGCGCCACGGTTTTCTCCTGTGCATCCGGACAATCCGGTGACACCCGTTCCCCCGGCCCGTTAACCCAAATCACCGCATTAGTGCCGGACAGGCTTTCCTGCCCTGCGGACGGCAGTGTCGGCGGCACAGTATTGTCCAGCACCAGCGCTATCCGCTGCTGACGGCAGTTCGGATCCTGTTTGTCCGCCGCCAGCCCTGACGGCCAGCAAATCATTTTACTGCTGACACTGATGGGTTTCGGATCCGGCAATTTTTTACCTCCGCGTGCCCGCAGATAACTGTCCACCTGATACAGGATCGGGATCGCGGTTGCAAACCCGGCCTGTCCGGCCACCGGCGTACCGTCCGGACGGCCGACCCACACCCCGATGGTGTAGCGGTTATTCACCCCCAGCGCCCAGGCATCACGGTAGCCGTAACTGGTGCCGGTTTTCCACGCCAGCGGCACATCCTGTGCCAGCCGGTCATCTGCCAGCGGCCGTGTCTCTCCGGCCATCACCCGGCGCGTGATCCACGCCGCGCCCGGGGAGATCAGCTGCCGCTCTGCCAGCGGATCTTCCGGACGAAAACGCACCGGTGCCACTTTACCCTGACGGGCAAACGCGCTGTAGGCCGCAATCAGCTGATCCATCCGCGCCCCTGTCCCGCCCAGAATCAGCGACAGGTTCGGGTCACTGCCGAGCGGAAAACGCAGTTCCAGGCCGACATTGCGCAGTTTGGCACTGAACCGTTTCGGACCATAAACATCCAGCAACTGAACCACCGGCAGATTCAGAGAGCGGCGCAGTGCCTCACTGACACTCACCGGCCCGCTGAACCCGGTATCAAAGTTGCCCGGCCGGTAATCATTAAAACGGCGCGGCACATCCTGCAACAGGGATTCACTGTGGATCAGCCCTTCATCCATCGCCAGGGCATATAAAAACGGTTTCAGTGTGGAACCCGGTGAACGCCAGGCGCTGTTCACATCCACATGCCCGAAACGGGTATCATCGGAGAAATCGATAGAGCCGACATAGCCCTTCACACTCATATCGCGGTTATCCACCACCATAATGCCGAGAGAGGTTTTTTCCGGCAGCTGATATTTGCGGTTGCGGGCCATCTCCTCCAGCTGACGCTGAATGGCAGGATTGATGGTGGTGCGGATCACCGGGTCTTTCACCCCCTGTGCCACACGCCGTGCCAGCAGCGGCGCAGAATGCGGTACCTGGCGCGGTGCCAGCCAGATACTCTCCTGCTTTAAATCATTCACTTTTGACTGCGGCCACACCTCAAATTCGGCCAGCCGGTCGAGCACCTTATTACGGGCCGCTTCCGCGCGCTGCGGATAACGATCCGGCCGCAGACGGCTCGGTGCCTGCGGCAGGACCGCCAGCAGTGCCGCTTCCCCGGCGGTCAGTTCCGACGGTGGTTTGCCGAGATACATCCAGCTCGCCGCACCAATACCCTCTACCGTGCCGCCGTACGGGGCGCGGTTAAGATACATCTCCAGAATCTCATCTTTGGAATAGTGCCACTCCAGCTGAATGGTGCGGAAAACCTGTTTCAGTTTGCCGGTCAGAGTGCGGTCATGGGGATCGAGCAGACGGGCGACCTGCATGGAGAGCGTGCTGCCGCCGGAGACAATACGTCCGGAGGTCAGATCCTGCAACGCCGCGCGGCCGATAGCCACCGGGTTGATGCCCGGGTGCTGATAGAAATAGCGATCTTCGTATGTCAGAAGCGCTTCAATAAATTCCGGTGATACATCCTTCAGTGTGACCGGGTAGCGCCACACGCCGTTACTGTCGGCGAAACGCCACAGCGGTGACCCGTCCTCAGCCGTAACCGTGCGTGCCATCACCACCTCATCCAGCGGCAAAGGCCAGATTTTATCGGCCAGCCAGAGCAGCGGCGGTGTCAGAACAATTGTTATCAGGCCGGTCAGCGCGAGACGTTTAAACCACACTTTCATGTATCAAACCGCATTATCAGAATTCTTAAGATAAAAATGCCCTTATAACAGACTATAAGGGCATAAAACATATTTTGCTGCCGCAGCCCGGAGGCTGCGGACAACAAACGGTGCTGTTAACGAACCACTTCCAGTGTCGCCGGTGTCACACCGGTGGCACGCCAGGCCGGAATATACATCGATTCCACCTGTGGTGCCGGAACACTGTATTTACCCGGAGTGACCGCGCGGGCCAGATAGACCAGCGTCACCGGACGGTACTCTTCCACCGCCACCTGGGAGACAAAGCGATCATCGCGGTACTCGGTATGGCGGATATTGGCCTGCTGCATGTCCTGGATAGCTTCAGCCAGGTTCGGCGCGCTGTCTGCCAGACTTGCACTGGCTGCCGCCAGGTTCTGGTTTTCCAGCTCCAGACCGGCCGGTAACAGATCCACCACCAGCGCATCCGGCACGTTGCGGTCGGCCTGAATATCCAGACGGACTGCCACCAGGTCGCCGCTGCTCAGGCGGTCAATGCTGATCGGGTTACCGTTCAGATCCATATACGTCCGCTTGATCTTCAGCACTTCAGATGACGGATGCGGTGCCTGTAACGGATAGCCGGTGATATTCACACGACCGAACAGCTCCGCATCTCCGCGGTTTGCGACACTGATGCCGTTGTTCAGCTGTGCGGCGGTGAGAGTTTCACGCAGCGCGCTGTCACGGCTGACCGCCGGGGCCTGTCCGTTGATCAGGGCAGACCACGGTTTTTCGCTCTGATTAATGTACTGACGGCCTGCCAGATACAGGGCGTTGCTCTCCTGAGTGGAGAAGTAACGGTTATTCTGTATCTCCGCAGAGAGTGCCTGCAACTTGCCGTAACGCTGATCCGCATTGGAATCCGCCTCACTCAGCAGCGCAATAATCATCGCATCATCACGGATGGTGCTGCCGTAATCGCCGGTGTAGACGCTGTCACGGTTCTTCATCAAACCCAGACGGATGGCTTCGTTACCGCGATCCGCATCCCCCATTTTCTTCAGGGCAATACCCAGCTGTACCAGTGCCAGTCCGCTTGCGGCATCATCACGGCGCTGATAGACCTGACGCAGTGCGCCGAGCGGTGCTTTCTGCTGCTGTGCCAGTACATAACCGGCATACGCCTGTACCGCAAAGCGCATCTGGTCGCTGTTGCCGTAATAGTTGCTGCTGATCACCGAGCGATCCTGCAGATAACGCAGCAGGCGGTTATTGGCGTTACTCAGGGCATCCGCCGGGACATCAAACCCGCGCTGTCCGGCACGGAACAGGAAGTCTGTCGCGTATGCGGTCAGCCACGGCTCTTCCGCGCCGCTGTTATCCCACAGGGAGAAACTGCCGTCACTGCGCTGCATACCGAGCAGATGCGGAATACCGGTCATCACTGCCTGACGGCGTCCGGCGTCCGTCTGGGTTTTGATGCCCAGTTTTTTCAGCTCAGCCTCAGAGGAGTACAGAGACGGATACAGCCCGCTCACTGTCTGTTCCAGACAGCCGTACGGATAGGCATAGAGTTCGCGGATGTAACGTGAGATATCCAGCGGCGGACGGCTGGTCAGCGTCATTTCACCGGACACAGTATTCGCATCCAGATAGCCGATTTGATCTGCCGGTAACGCCCATTCCCCGCCATTGCCGAGTGACATCGAGTAAGAAACAGTTTCAGCCGGGTATGCCGGACGCACGCCGATTTTCCAGCTGTTTTTGTAGGTGTTGCTGCTTTCATCAGGCAGTTTCAGCCCTTTGACCGTCATAAACACCTCGCCCTGACCAAAGCCGTTTGCAGCTTCAACCGGGACATTCACGGAGGTGCGCTGGCCTTTCGCCAGGGTGACTTCTTTCTCTGCCGCCCCTTTGAGATGCACCATGCCGTCCGCACTGAAATTCACGGTCAGACTCTGTGTTTCATCGGTCAGGTTGGTCAGATCCAGCGTCAGCTGTGAACGGTCACCGCCGGCCATAAAGCGCGGCAGCGCCATCTGACTGATCACCGGTGCGGCAACAATCACTTTATTCTGCGCATGGCCGAAGTCTTCATCTGTCCAGGCCTGAGCCATCAGGCGCAGTTCGCCGTTGAAATCCGGAATCGGCAGAGTAACCGTCCCTTCGCCCTGCGCATTCAGTTCCACCGGTGCCGCCTGCTGCGCGATAATCTGCACTTCAGTCAGTGGTTTCAGGCCGCCGCGATCGAGGTCATCGCCGCCGTCACCACCAAACCGCAGTGTGCCAAGACGACCACTGCCCTCAATCAGCTGACCATAAACATCATACTGATCCACGCTGTAGCGCTTGCGGCCGAAGAAGGCATCATACGGATCCGGCGTTTTGTAGTCAGTGATATTGAGCACACCGGTGTCCACGGCGGAAATCAGCACATTCACTTTTTCCGGTGCCGCTTTGCCATCCTGTGCTTTCGCTTTGATTTTAACGGTCAGATCCTGATTCGGGCGGATGCGGGCCGGAGTATCCAGTGTCACATCAATCTTACGGGCCGGGTCGGCCATCGGGATATGCAGAATACCGACCGCGCGTTTGACGGTCGCCTGACGGGAGCTGTCCCCCGGACGGACAACCACAGCGGTTGCGTACAGGTCGTGACGCGTCCACTCTTTATTGAGCGGGACTTCCACATCGGTGCCGCCTTCCGGTACATCCACTTCCTGCCACCACAGCGGGCCGTCACTGGATTCCAGCAGCACATAGCCTTTACCGGCCTGCGGTGCGGTTACATTCAGTTTAACTTTATCACCGGCGTGATAATTTGGTTTATCCAGTTTCAGTTTCACCTGGTCCGGGCGAACCGCGCCGGTACCGCCGGTGTTATCCTGCCAGGAATAGCCGGCCCAGAAACGCACACTGGTGGTCAGCCCGGTGGACGGATCCACCACTTCCAGACGGTATGCACCCCAGGAGACCGGGACGGTCACTTTTGCGGTGCCGTCTTTGGCGATACTGATTTTGTCATCAGACATCACGAGGTCTTTCTGATCATAACCGGATGACCAGCCTTCGGAGTCAGACCAGCGCCAGTAATAATCACGGCGCTCATAAATCAGACGTGCATTCAGATCATCCGCTTTTAACTTATTACCCTGACGGTCGGTATAGACAATTTCGAATTCAGCCAGTGAATCTTCATCCATGCTGTACTGCGACACATATTTGTCAGTGCGGTAGTCGTAAACCTCTTTTTTGGCGAAGACCGGACGAATACCGGCCATTTTCGCGGCTGGCCATACCGCGACATCCGCGCGGCGGGTCACCGGACGGCCGCCGGTTTCCATCAGGCTTGCCTGGAGGATTAATTTAAACGGCGATTTCACCTCTTTCCAGTAATCATTACTGATGGTGAATGCCAGCTCACCGCCGTCATCCATGGTTTCATCGAATTCATCCAGGGTGCGGGTCAGGCTCTCTTCCTGAATATCACCGAATTCAAAGCCCGGCAGTTTCGCGGATGCCTCGCGATCCGGACGCATAAACAGCTGCCCGGTCAGCTGATTACCGGCAGCAGGCGCGCCATAGAGATAATGGCCTTCAATTTCAAAATCAGCGGATTGCTGTGTGGTGATCGGCTGTTTGTCGGTTTTGATTTCCATCGCCATACGCTCAGGCATGAAATCTTCCACATTGACGCTGTAGAAGCGCGGTGTGTTATCCCCGAGATCAAAACGCAGTGTCAGCTTGCCGGTCTCGATGTTTTCCGGAATCGCATACTGGTACTGATAAAGGCCGTTTTCCGGCTGCCAGACGAAGGTGGAGGCCACCTGACCGTCGTTTTTCAGCACATCCACTTTCACCGGCTGATCTTTAACCGGATGGCCGTCGCCGTCGCGCAGCAGGCCGTTAATTACCAGAGTTTCCCCCGGACGGTACAGATCACGCGGGCCAAAGACGAAGAATTGTTTTGCATAGCCCTGCGGACCGGCGATATCAAACTCTGCCAGGTCAAGTGCCGGGTTTTTCAGGTCGATCATACTGGTCTGGCCGTTGTTAATCGCCAGTAACAGCGCGGCATCCGCCCCGCGATCCAGTTTTGCATGACCACTGCTGTCGGTTTCTGCTTTGCTCAGAAGCTGACCCTTGCTGTCCAGCAGACGGATTTCCACGCCTTTCAGTGCACTGCCTTTCGCCAGCGACTGAGTAAATACATCCAGCTCATTAAGATAGCTGTGCATGGAAACGCCGATATCACTCAGGGTAAAGAGTGTGGCAGGCATGGTGTAGCTGTAACGCCCGGCCTGCTGCATGACCGCCAGATACACGCCCTCTTCCTGTAACGGCTTGATATCCTTCAGCGGGATCTGCATATTTTCGCGGGTGTTTTTCTGCGGATTGAGATCAAAACGCCCGGTATAGACCAGATCGGTATTGTTCAGCAGGTCATCCGAATTCCAGTACTGGAGATTGTTGCCGTACTGCCAGCTGGCGAGGAAAGAGGCCAGGGAATCCGGTTTGATGCGGTAGAAATTGACATCAATACTGTCCACGTTCAGCGCGAATACCGGCAGTCCCTGCAGGACATCTGCCGGGAACAGCGAGCCGCGGCTGGCAAAACCGACACTCGGTACCACATCCGCAGTGGTCAGTTTTAAATCGTAACCGTTAACCAGTGTGCGCTCATTGATACCGCGCACGCCGCGATCGATACTCAGCTGCAATTCCCGTGACGGCGGCAGATGGCGCATCCGCAGCTCCATCAGGTTATCCGACAGCTCCCAGGCACCTTCCAGCTTACCGTTTTTCACGTCCACCAGACGGGCAAACTGACTGAAATCCTGGTTCGGATCCAGCGGAACGGAGAAGGTCACCACCATCGCATTTGCGCCGTCGAGCTGGATCTCAGAAGCGTCAATGATAGTCACATCTTTTCCGGCGTAGCGCTTACTCAGCTCTGCCAGTGATGCGGCATCCTGTGTTTTTTTCGCAGACGGAGAGGAAGCAGATGAAGAAGACGAGTTTTCTTTATTATTGGCCGGCGCGCTGTCATTGCTGCCCGCCGCCGTGGTTTTACTGCCGGTGTCATCACAACCCATGAGCGCCAGCGCTGATGCAAGAAGCACTGCAATGCAGCGTTTTTTGCCGGGACCCTGTCCTGCAATCGGAGAACGCATAATCAATCCTTTCTGGTGAGCCCGGAAAACGGGCACTTGTTCGGTATTATTTCACGAAGTGTAAACAAAGCCTAAACAAGCGTATAGTGCATTATTCTGAATATATGCACTACACATATTCACCATCCGGATAAATTATTGTTACGCTTCTGTTACAGGAATGGCGTTACGCAGCCAGCCACCGAGACGGCGCTGATAGAATGCCTGAGTGTGCTGTGTCAGGAAGTGCGTCAGCCCGTCATTTTCATCCGGATTTAACAGACAAAAATCAATATGCTCCCCGTCAGCGAGGTGCTCCATCGCAGCCTCAGCCGCCTGACGGATCACGGTATCCGCTTCCTGCTCTTCACTCAGCTCCAGCACAATCAGCAGCACCGGTTCATCCGGGACAGTATTGTTTTTTTCGGCTGCCATTACCCAAAATGCACGGCGCACCGGTTTGTGCTGTTTAAACACGCCGGTCAGCGCATCCAGCACTGCGTCCGGTTTGTTTTCCGGTACGCTGAGCAGCAATGCGCTGCCCTGTTCAATCATCACTTCCTGCACCGGGAGTGTATCCGCCATTACAGAACTCCTTATTTCAGCATCTGTCTTCGTAAATATCACAGAAAAACGGCCACATGTTATGTGACCGTTTTACAGCAGAATCAGCAGGGCAATGCCCGGTTACTGTCCGGCTTTTTTCAGCAGCAGTGCCGCCACAGTGCGCACACCGTATCCGGTTGCACCCGCAGACCATAAGTCTGACGGCGCTTTGCGGTAAGTGGCTGAGCAGTCAATGTGCAGCCAGTTTTTGCGGTAATCTTCCACAAAGTGAGACAGGAATGCCGCTGCGGTACTTGCCCCGGCAGTATTCGGTGCCCCGGTGTTGCTCAGATCCGCAAAGGAGGACGGCATCTGACGGCGGTGGAATTCTGCCAGCGGCAGGCGCCAGAACATCTCTTTTTCCTGATCAGCGGCTGACATCAGTTCATTGTACAGCGCGTCATCGAAACTCATCACAGAGTGATAGTCATTACCTACAGCCGTTTTCGCCGCACCGGTCAGGGTCGCTGCATCAATGATAAATCCGGCGTTATCTTTGTCCGCTTCAATCAGACCATCCGCCAGTACCAGACGCCCTTCCGCATCGGTATTCATGATTTCAACGGATTTACCGTTGCTGTAGCGGATAATATCACCCAGTTTGAAGGCATTACCGCTCACCAGGTTATCCGCGATGCACAGGTACAGTTTGACACGCTTTTGCAGGCCGCGGCTGATAGCCATTGCCAGTGCACCGGTCAGGGTGGCTGCGCCGCCCATATCGGATTTCATGGAGTCCATGGAGGAAGTTGGTTTCAGGCTGTAGCCGCCGGAGTCAAAGGTGATCCCTTTACCGACCAGGCTGGCGAACACCGGTGCATTTTCCTGTTTGCCCGGATTGTAATCCAGCGCCAGCAGTACCGGCGGGCGAACAGAACCACGGCCGACCGTATGGATCCCCATATAGCCCTGCTCGCGTAAATCTTCCCCTTTGATGATACGGTAACCGACAGAATTGCAGGAAACACCGCACAGCAGATCAACCGCACGCTGCGCCAGCTGTTCCGGGCTCAGTTCTTCCGCCGGGGTATTGATAACGTCGCGTACCCAGTCGATGATGCGGATACGGTGTTCCAGTTCGGTTTTATCCGCTTCCGGTAATTCCGGCCATTCAATCGAGCGTGCGCCTTTCGGACCACGGAAGCCCTGCCAGAATGCCCAGCTGGTTTCCAGATCCCAGTTACTGCCGCTCAGCACCACATTGCGGATGCCCTGACCGTCGATTTTGCGGCCCGCGCTCTGCACGGCGCACAGCATCCCTTTACGGCTTAAATGAACGGTCATTCCTTTGTCAGTCGCGCTGACCAGGGCTTTCTCTCCCCACGCCGGAGAAGCAGGTTCATACGATAAGGTTACAGGCATGATGAGTTGCGTCATTTCGTTCTCTCTTTTGACTTTTAGACTGCCGTAACAGTCAGATTTTATTTGAGGAATGCACGGCGTGCCGGTCTGCACAGGAGGCGGTAACAGCATACGCGCATCAGAGACCGCACGCTAACACAATTGTGCGGCCTGATGCGCGTAACAAAAGACATCATTCAAATTCGTCGAGCCAGACTAACAAAATTGCTTCTAATACTTTTTCGTTAGATTTTTCAGGGGCATCGTCAAATTCTTCCAGTTCGCAGATCCACTGATGCATATCGGTGAAACGCACGGTTTTCGGATCTGTGTCCGGGTACAGATCATACAGAGCTTCGCCGATTTCACGGCTGTCCTGCCATTTCAGTCCCATTTCAAGCTCCTTTATCAGTGCTCACGCGCGTGGTTGATGGTGTATTTCGGAATTTCCACCACCAGGTCTTCATCCGCGACTTTCGCCTGGCAGCTCAGACGGCTTTCCGGCTCGAGTCCCCAGGCTTTGTCCAGCATGTCATCTTCCAGCTCACTGCTCTCTCCGAGGGAGTCAAACCCTTCGCGGACGATACAGTGGCAGGTTGTGCAGGCACATGATTTCTCACAGGCATGTTCAATTTCGATACCGTTACGCAGGGCAACATCCAGAATTGACTCACCTTCATTTGCGTCGTATACCGCACCTTCAGGGCATAATGACTCATGCGGTAAAAAAACAATCTTAGGCATAATCTTCCCGTTATATCTCATCCACAGAGTGGCCCGCGAGTGCCTTGCGGACAGAATTGTCCATCCGGCGCGCCGCGAATACCTGTGTTTGCTTGTCCAGTTGTTTAATTGCGTTTTCAATGGCGGCTGGTGAGTCGCCTTCAACGCTCTCAATAAGCACACCGACTGCCGCATCAATAGCGGCATTTTCGTCGTCGCTCAGTAAATTGCCATCCTCTGAAAGCGCCTGAGTCAGGCTCTCCAGCAGGCGGGCAGCTTCCACTTTTTGTTCCGCCAGACGGCGGGTGGATAAATCGTTTTCTGCGTTTTCGAGTGAATCTTTGATCATCCCGGCGATATCGGTATCGCTCAGGCCGTAAGACGGTTTGATCTGGACTGAGGCCTGCACACCGGTGGATTTTTCCAGTGCACTGACACTCAGCAGCCCGTCTGCATCCACCTAGAAGGTGACACGGATATGGGCATTACCGGCGGCCATCGGCGGGATGCCGCGCAGGGTAAAACGTGCCAGGGAACGGCAGTCGCTGACCATTTCCCGCTCGCCCTGCAGCACATGAATGGTCATGGCGGTCTGGCCGTCTTTAAAGGTGGTAAATTCCTGGGCACGGGCTGCCGGAATGGTGGTGTTGCGCGGAATGACTTTTTCCACCAGGCCGCCCATAGTTTCCAGCCCCAGCGAAAGCGGGATCACATCCAGCAGCAGCATGTCGCTGTCCGGTTTGTTACCGGCCAGAATATCTGCCTGAATCGCGGCACCGATAGCAACCACTTTGTCCGGGTCAATCGAGGTCAGCGGCTCTTTGCTGAAGAACTCACCGACCAGCTCACGCACCAGCGGCACGCGGGTTGATCCGCCGACCATCACCACTTCGCGGACTTCATCCTGATCCGTTCCCGCATCTTTCAGGGCACGGCGGCAGGTCATCAGGGTTTTTCTGACCAGCGGACGAATGAGTTCCTCAAAGGTCTCGCGGGTCAGCACACCCTGCCAGCCATCCAGGGAGATGGTGGTTTGTGCGGCATCAGACAGTGCAATTTTGGCTTCCGCCGCCGCATTTAATACTTCACGGTGCTGCGAATGCCCCTGTGACTGAATGCCGCGCTGCTCATAAATCCAGTCAGCAATCAGGTTATCGAAATCATCACCACCAAGCGCGGTATCACCGCCGGTGGCCAGTACTTCAAACACACCACGGCTCAGACGCAGCACAGAGATATCAAATGTGCCGCCGCCGAGGTCATAAACCGCAATCACCCCTTCCTGACCGGAATCCAGCCCGTAGGCAATTGCTGCCGCGGTCGGCTCATTCAACAGACGTAACACGTGTAACCCGGCAAGGCGGGCGGCATCTTTGGTGCCCTGACGCTGTGCGTCATCGAAATAAGCGGGCACGGTGATCACCACGCCATCCAGCTCACCGCCGAGGGTTTCCTGCGCGCGCTGTGCCAGCACGGACAGAATATCCGCCGAGACACGGACAGGATCTGTCAATCCGGCTGCAGTGCGGATGATTGGCAGGCCGTTTTCGCCCGCCTGTAACTGATACGGCAGATCAGGATAGCGCTCAGTGATATCAGCCAGCGAGCGCCCCATCATGCGTTTGACAGAGATAATAGTATTCTGAGGATCGGCCGCCGCATTTGCACGGGCATCCCAGCCGACCAGGCGGCTGTCCGCGCTGTACTGCACGACAGAAGGCAGTAAATAACGCCCTTCGTGATCGGGCAGCACATCGGTTTCACCACTGCGCACAGTGGCGACCAGTGAATGGGTGGTGCCTAAATCAATACCCGCGGCAAGGCGGCGCTGATGCGGGGCGGGAGCCTGTCCCGGTTCGCTGATTTGTAACAGTGCCATATTTTTCCCCTAGAAACTGTCGAGCAAACGTTCTTCAAGATTTTCAATTTGTTGCGTCAGTTTACTCAAAAATCGTAATTTACGCACGCTGTCCGCAGCAGCGGTCCAGTCTTCGTCATCCAGCTGACGAATCATCTCTGCCATCCGGTTTTTTGTCATTTTAGTGATAGTGGCAGCAAAACCGGCCAGTGCATCACTGTCCTGTTTCTGTTCGATGATATCGAGGGCTTCACGCAGCTCCAGCTGCTCCATCAGAAATGCAGTATCATGCATTGTGTGCTGTTCATTATTGATATCAATATCATGTAACAGCAGCATGTATTCCGCACGTTTCAGGGGATGTTTCAGAGACTGGTAGGCGTCATTGATGGTCGCGGCCATCGTCAGTGCCTGCGCTTGTTCTTTCGCATCACCGGCAGCAAATCTGTCCGGGTGATACTGGCGCTGCAAATCCTGATAACGACCGGCAAGTGCCTGTGTGTCAAGGTCATAACGCACAGGCAGGCTGAACAGGGAAAAATAGTTCATCGTGTTCTCTTCGCGGATAAATGGATCAGTTAAACGTGAAAACTCTCGCCGCAGCCGCATTCGCTGTTGACGTTCGGGTTATTGAATTTAAACCCTTCGTTTAACCCTTCCTTCACGAAATCCACTTCCGTGCCGTCAAGATACACAATACTTTTTCCGTCGATGATCACTTTTACGCCGTGATCTTCAAAGACGACATCATCTTCATTAATGACATCGGCAAATTCAAGTACGTAAGCCATACCAGAGCAACCGGAGGTTCTCACGCCTAACCGCAGACCTACTCCTTTACCGCGGTTTGCCAGAAAACTGGTGACCCGGTTTGCCGCACTTTCTGTAAGAGAAACGGACATTACACACCTCGCTCTATAAACCAGTATGGCGGATGACCGATGGGATCAGTATCCGCCATTATTTTATTGTTTTACCTGCTGCACACCGGCAGCGGCGGGCTATTAGTTGCCCCGGCGTTTACTTTTGTAATCCGCAATTGCTGCTTTGATCGCATCTTCAGCCAGAATCGAGCAGTGAATTTTCACCGGCGGTAATTCCAGTTCTTCCGCAATCGCGGTATTTTTGATGGCTTCTGCTTCATCCAGGGTCTTCCCTTTCATCCACTCAGTCACCAGTGAGCTTGACGCAATCGCCGAGCCGCAGCCGTAGGTTTTGAAACGCGCGTCTTCAATCACGCCGTTGTCATCAACTTTGATCTGTAACTTCATTACGTCACCACAGGCCGGTGCACCCACCATGCCGCTGCCGACAGTCGGGTCTTCGTTGTCGAATGAACCGACGTTGCGCGGGTTTTCGTAGTGATCGATTACTTTATCGCTATAAGCCATTGTTTATACTCCTGAAACCGTCTGATTAATGGTGTGACCATTCAATACTGTTAATATCAACACCTTGCTTGTGCATTTCCCACAGCGGGGAAAGATCGCGCAGGCGGCCAATTGCGTTATGGATAAGTTTGATAGCATAGTCAATCTCTTCCTCAGTCGTGAAACGACCCAGAGAGAAGCGGATTGAGCTGTGCGCCAGTTCGTCGGTCATACCCAGGGCGCGCAGAACATATGACGGCTCCAGGCTGGCGGACGTACAGGCAGAACCGGATGATACAGCGAGATCTTTCAGCGCCATCATCAGGGATTCACCTTCAACATAGTTGAAACTGACGTTAAGAATATTCGGTGCGGAGTGCTCCGGGCAACCGTTCAGATAGGTTTCTTCGATATCTTTGATACCGTTCCACAGGCGCATACGCAGTGCGGACAGACGCTCAGCTTCCGCTGCCATCTCTTCTTTGGCGATACGGTAAGCTTCACCCATACCGACAATCTGATGGACTGCCAGTGTACCGGAACGCATACCGCGCTCGTGACCACCGCCATGCATCTGCGCTTCAATGCGGATACGCGGTTTGCGGCGGACATACAGTGCGCCGATCCCCATCGGGCCGTAAATCTTATGGCCGGAGAAGGACATCAGGTCCACTTTCAGTTTGCTTAAATCAACCGGCACTTTACCGACGCTCTGGGTGGCATCCACATGGAAAACAATCCCTTTGCTGCGGCACAGTTCACCGATTGCTCCGATATCCTGAATCACACCGATTTCGTTATTCACATGCATGATTGAGACTAAAATGGTGTCTTCGCGCATTGCCGCTTCGAGTTCAGCCAGGTCGATCAGGCCATTACGCTGCGGCGCAAGATAGGTTACTTCAAACCCTTCGCGCTCTAACTGACGGCAGGTATCGAGTACCGCTTTGTGCTCAGTTTTACAGGTAATAATGTGCTTGCCTTTTTTCTCATAGAATTTGGCTGCACCTTTAATCGCCAGGTTGTCAGACTCGGTGGCACCGGAAGTGAACACGATTTCACGCGGGTCAGCGCCGACCAGATCAGCAATCTGGTTACGGGCAATATCAACGGCCTCTTCGGCCTGCCAGCCAAAACGGTGAGAACGTGACGCTGGGTTGCCGAAGATGCCGTCCATTGTGAGGCATTGCATCATTTTTTCAGCAACACGCGGATCAACCGGGGTGGTTGCTGAGTAATCTAAATAAATCGGTAATTTCATCGCTCAATTGCTCCATGAACTACGGTTGCGTTGTTAACGCAGGTTTCTGCTTATGCTTGCAGATTGATAATCGTTTCGTTAATTGCCAGATTATGTGCACGACGTTTATCATCCTGGCGATCAGCAACATCAATCACTTCTTTATGATTTACTAACTCTTCCAGACTGATACTGCTTAAGAAATCAGTAATACGGTCACTCAGGTCACGCCACAGCGCATGTGTCAGACAGCGGTCACCGCCCTGACAGCCTTCCTGGGTTCCCTGACAGCGGGTCGCATCAACGGATTCATCGACGGCCGAGATGACCTGAGCAATGAAAATCTCACCGGCACCGCGTGCCAGAAGATACCCGCCGCCCGGCCCGCGAACGCTGGAAACCAGCTCGTTTTTACGCAGACGGGAGAAGAGTTGCTCAAGATAAGAGAGGGAGATACCCTGACGTTCAGAAATGTCCGCCAGTGGTACGGGCCCCTCATGGGAGTGCAGCGCTACGTCGAGCATAGCGGTTACCGCATAGCGCCCTTTTGATGTCAGTCTCATAACCGGATCCCCGTGATAAATGGTGAAGAAATTGTGTCATTCCTGAGTAATTTAGTCAACTATTTAACCAAGTAATTTACTCAACTATTTTTTCGCCCATTTCTCAACAGAAGTCAGGATACCACGCAGGATATTCAGCTCCTGTGTTTCCGGATGCGCGCGGGTAAATAAGCGGCGCAGACGGTTCATAATCTGACCCGGGTGTGCTTTGCGGATAAAACCGGATTCATTGAGAACCGATTCCAGATGCGTGTAAAACCGCTCCATATCATCCGCCGGCGGATAGTGTACCTCATCTGCCTCATCATTATTTGCCGGTTCGCTCTCATTCTGAGAGGCAAGAAATGCCATCCGGATCTCATAACTGACCAGCTGCACCGCCATTGCCAGGTTCAGCGAGCCGTATTCCGGGTTGGTCGGGATGTAAAGATGATAATTACACTTCTGCAATTCATCGTTGGTCAGCCCGACTCGTTCACGGCCGAAAATAATCGCGACCGGTGCGGTCTGTGCGATTTTAACACTTTTTTCCCCGCATTCACGCGGTTCAACCATCGGCCACGGCAGTGTGCGTGACCGGGCACTGGTGCCGATCACCAGTTCACAACCGGCGATCGCCTCATCCAGGGTGCTGACAATCTTTGCATTGCCGATAACATCACTGGCACCGGCAGACAGCGCGATGGCGTGAGAGTCCGGCTGTACCTGCGGATTGACCAGATAAAGGTTGGATAACCCCATTGTTTTCATAGCCCGCGCAGCGGAGCCCATATTGCCTGTATGTGAGGTTTCAACCAGGACGATTCGGATATTTTCGGACATAACACACTTTCTTTGAGAAATTATCGCAATATCTTAACACAAGAATAGTCAGATTGACGATCACCTGTTATACTCTGCCGCGTTTATTTTCGTTCTTTAACATCCCGGTGGACAACCCCATGCATCCGATGCTTACCATCGCCATACGTGCTGCACGTAAGGCCGGCAACCTGATTGCCAAACACTATGAAATGCCTGACACTGTTGAGACAACTCAGAAAGGTTCCAATGACTTTGTGACCAACGTGGATCGCGAAGCCGAGCAGATGATTATCGAGATCATCCGCAAATCTTATCCGAAGCACACCATTATCTCCGAAGAGTGCGGTGAGTTACCCGGTGAAGAACATGATATGCAATGGGTGATTGATCCCCTGGATGGCACCACCAACTTCGTCAAACGTCTCCCGCACTTCGCGGTATCTATCGCATTCCGTATCAAAGGCCGCACTGAAGTGGCGGTTGTTTACGATCCGATGCGTAACGAATTATTCTCTGCTGTCCGTGGTCAAGGCGCACAGTTAAACGGCTACCGTCTGCGCGGTGCGACTGCCCGTGATCTCGACGGCGCGGTACTGGCTACCGGCTTCCCGTTCAAAGCCAAACAGCACGCTGATACCTATATCAAAATGCTCGGCAAACTGTTTACCCGTTGTTCAGACTTCCGCCGTACCGGCTCTGCCGCACTGGATCTGGCTTATCTCGCTGCCGGCCGTGTGGACGGTTTCTTTGAAATCGGCCTGAAACCGTGGGATTTCCTCGGTGGTGAGCTGCTGGTCCGTGAAGCGGGCGGTATCGTCACTGACTTCACCGGTGACCACCGTTATATCGACAGCGGCAACATTGTTGCAGGCAGCCCGCGTGTGGTCCGCGAACTGCTGGCAGAACTGCGTGATGAGCTGACTGAGTCACTGAAACGCTGATTCTGTTCCGCCAGATGTGAAAAAGGGTTATGACTTTCGTCATAACCCTTTTTTATTATGCGTTTTCCGGGGTCTGCGGCCGGACTTTCGGGCGCAGGAACAATGCCGGAAGTACTATCAGTGCCATCAGATAAAATATGCCGCCGTGGATATCCTCATACAGATACCCCGCCACCAGCGTCATCACCGCAATCGCCCCGCCCATCGCCAGCGCGGAATACGCCGCCTGCAACGGAATGATTTCCGTGGATTTGCGGGCACCGATAAAGCGCATGGCCGCCAGATGACACACGGTATAGGTACCGCTGTGCAGGATCTGCGCCACAATCAGCACCGGCAGTGCCGCCGACATGCCCAGAAGTGACCAGCGCAGAATACCGCAGATACCGGAAAGCAGTAACAGATTGGCCGCACTCCAGCGGCGGAACAGCTTATTACTGAAGGTAAAGACAATTACTTCCGCCACCACGCCCAGCGACCAGAGATAGCCGATCGCGGCATCAGAGTACCCCACCTTCTGCCAGTAAATCACACTGAAGCCGTAATAGGCGGCATGCGCCCCCTGCAACAAACTCACACACAGCAGAAAGCGGACCACCGCATTGTCTTTCAGCAGAACACGGAATTTTACCTGCGGCCCGCGCTGTTTCATCTCCCCGGACGGCATAATGCGCGGACGCAGCAGTGACGTCAGCAGCAGTGAGCCGGTACTGACCACCAGCGCCGCCAGGATCACCTCATGCTTCCAGATATCCATCAGCATCCCGGTAACCGAGGTGGCGATGATAAATGCCACCGATCCCCAGACACGGATCGAGCCGTAATCCATCGGAAACTGCTTTTGCCAGGTTGCAGCCAGAGAATCCCCCAGCGGGATCATCGGCGAGAAAAAGAGGTTGAATCCGGCCATGACAAAAAAGAGCCAGAGCCAGTGTGAACCGAAATAAAACGCCACCGCGAACAGGAAAGAACAGAGTGCCATCAGTCTCAGGGCAAAAATCAGCCGTGACGGGTCTTTAAACAGCGGCGTGATAAACAGGCTGCCGACGAACCGCGCCACCAGCCCCACACTGAGCAGCATACCGACCGTTGCCACATCATGCCCTTCACCTTTCAGCCATGCGCCCCAGTAGGGAAGAAAAATCCCGTAGGAAAAAAAATACGTAAAATAATCAAGCGCCAGCCAGAGCGATGACGGAACAAACATCTGCCTCTCCTTTCAGGAATACAAAAAACCCGCTCGCGGCGAACGAAGCGGGTTTTGGTTACATCAGATTGGTAACGCGATTATGCGTAAACCGGATATTTCGCGCAGATAGCCAGAACTTTTTGTTTCACAGCTTCAATGGTCGCTTCATCATTGAGGTTATCCAACACGTCACACATCCAGCCGGCCAGTTCACGGGCTTCTGCTTCTTTGAAGCCGCGGCGGGTAATCGCCGGGGAACCGACACGGATACCGGAGGTCACAAACGGGCTCTTCGGATCGTTCGGCACACTGTTTTTGTTGACAGTGATGTTAGCACGGCCCAGTGCCGCATCCGCATCTTTACCGGTGATGTCTTTATCGACCAGATCCACCAGGAACAGATGGTTCTCAGTACCGCCGGACACCACTTTATAACCACGGTTCAGGAAGACTTCAACCATTGCTTTGGCATTTTTCACAACCTGGACCTGATTTGCTTTAAATTCAGGCTCCATTGCTTCTTTTAACGCCACTGCTTTACCGGCGATAACGTGCATCAGAGGACCACCCTGGTTGCCCGGGAATACCGCTGAGTTCAGTTTTTTGTACAGATCTTCATCACCGCCTTTTGCGAGGATCATCCCGCCGCGCGGACCCGCCAGGGTTTTGTGCGTGGTGGTGGTGACAACATGAGCATGCGGAACCGGGTTAGGATAAACACCCGCAGCAACCAGACCGGCGACGTGGGCCATATCAACAAACAGGTAAGCACCGATGCTGTCAGCGATTTCGCGCATTTTCGCCCAGTCAACCACACCGGAGTATGCAGAGAAGCCGCCGATGATCATTTTCGGCTGATGCTTTTTCGCCTGAGCGGCGACATCGTCATAATCGATTTTACCGGCAGAATCGATACCGTAAGGGACGATATTGTACAGTTTACCGGAGAAGTTTACCGGAGAGCCGTGAGTCAGGTGACCGCCTTCCGCTAAGTTCATCCCTAATACTGTATCGCCCGGTGACAGCAGTGCGGAGTACACTGCAACGTTAGCCTGGGAGCCTGAGTGCGGCTGAACGTTGGCATAATCTGCGCCGAACAGTTCTTTAGCACGGTCAATCGCCAGCTGTTCAACGATATCCACATATTCGCAGCCGCCGTAGTAGCGTTTGCCCGGATATCCTTCTGCATATTTGTTGGTGAGCTGGGAGCCCTGAGCTTCCATAACGCGCGGGCTGGTATAGTTTTCAGAGGCAATTAATTCAATGTGCTCTTCCTGACGACGATCTTCGTCTTTCATCGCCTGCCAGAGTTGTGGGTCGTAATCTGCAATATTCATTTCACGCTTTAACATTCGCTTCTCCTGACTCGCCTGATGCCGATAAAAAAACACCCCTTTCCGGGGACGAATGCCCTACAGTGTAAACCCTTTTTCTGAATTGAGATAGCCCCGGAAACAAAAAATACGCAAACGATTGCATAGCGGTAAAATCAGGTAATTAGCATGCTTATTATTTCATAAGAATATCCTGTCCATCGGACACAATACCGGATTTGTGATCCCCTCTTACCCACGCTCACTGATCAATTTCGCTATTTTCACCGGATTTTCAGAAACAGCAGAAAAATTTGCGCTTTACAAATTCTGCCCTGTATTATAAGTTGCATAAAAAATACATGTTATAAATTTCACACTGATGTGATGCTTTTTCAGGAGCCCTGCTATGCTCGATGCACAAACTATCGCCACCGTAAAATCCACCGCCCCGCTGATTGCCGCCACCGGCCCGAAACTGACCGCTCATTTCTATGACCGCATGTTTCGTCAGCATCCTGAGTTAAAAGATATCTTCACCATGAGCCACCAGCAGAACGGCGCACAGCGTGAAGCGTTGTTTAATGCGGTCTGCGCCTATGCCATGAATATTGATAACCTCGGCGCGCTGGGTGCGGCAGTGGAAAAAATCGCCAACAAGCACGCCAGTCTGATGATCAGACCGGAACATTACCCGATTGTCGGGGAAAACCTGCTTGCCACCATTGAAGAGTTACTCAATCCGGGTGAGGAAGTCCTTACCGCCTGGGGGAAAGCGTACGGCGTGCTGGCAGATATCTTTATTCAGCGTGAAGCCGGGCTGTATCAGGAAAAAGCGGCTTTACAGGGCGGATGGGAAGGACTGCGCGAATTCCGTGTGATCCGCAAACAGCCGCAGAGTGAACTTATCACCAGTTTCGAACTGGCGCCGGTCGATGGTAAGCCTGTCGCGGATTACCGCCCGGGACAATATATCAGTGTCTATATCAATGATGATGCGCTGGAAAATCAGGAGATCCGCCAGTATTCCCTGACGCAGGCACCGGATGGTAAAACCTACCGGATTGCGGTCAAACGTGAAGATAAAGGTACGATTTCCGGCTGGCTGCACGCCAATGTGCAGGAAGGTGATGTGGTCAGACTGACCCCGCCGCTGGGCGATTTCTTCCTGGAGGCAGAAAAAGAGACTCCGGTGGTTCTGATTTCAGCCGGTGTCGGTTTAACACCGATGATGTCTATGCTGCAGACACTCGCTGCACAACAGCATCCGGCCGACGTGACCTGGCTGCATGCGGCAGAGCACGGCGGCGTGCATGCCTTTGCGGGGGAAGTAAACCGGTTTGGTGCTCAGTTGCCGGCGTTCAGCCAGACCGTCTGGTACAGAGAGCCGCGCGCAGACGAAGCTCATCCGCACCTGACCGGGCTGATGGATTTAACTGCTCAGCAGGATACTCTGCTCAGTAAACCCCGCCACTATTACCTGTGCGGCCCGGTAGCCTTTATGCAGCACATTGCGCGTCAGCTGACTGCAATGGGCGTTAATGCAGACCAGATCCATTATGAATGTTTCGGTCCGCACAAAATTTTATAATCACGACAGAACAACAATAACAACACGCTGAATATTCAGCGTATGTGCTTAAGCTGAAGCACATTTGAGTAACAGTGACATAACCGCCGAATTTATATCTATCCCATCCTTTCGCCCGGTTCACTGTTACTCTTTTTTTTGCCCGTCAGTTTTTATACCGGGCCCGGTTCACACATTTTTTTACTGCCTGTGAGAAATACATCACCTTGGCTGAATTAATGCACTCTTCCAGCTCATCCTGTTCTTCTTTATTTAAATTCATCCCGGAAACCTCCGCAAAAAGTACCGGTAATTCATGCTGACCTGGGTCTTTCAGTGCTGACTGCAGAATAATAATACCGGCCATAACCAGAATAATAATCACAGCACACACCGCCACTATCCATTGTATTACCCGCACATGTATTGTCCGCACAGTCTTCTCCTTTTACTGACAGATAAAAGAATCCGGCGGTGTCAGAAATAACAGCCGCCGGATAAGTATGATTTGCAGGGATGCTCAGCAGAACTCAGATAGCATCTTCATCCTGTTCCCCGGTACGGATCCGGACAACCTGCGCCACATCGAACACAAAGATTTTACCGTCACCGATTTTACCGGTCTGCGCCGTCTGCATAATGGTTTCCACACAGGTTTCGAGAATGTCATCGGCGACAACAATTTCAATTTTTACCTTCGGCAGAAAATCCACCATATATTCCGCACCGCGATACAGTTCCGTATGCCCTTTCTGACGGCCGAAACCCTTCACCTCTGTCACGGTCATCCCGGTGATCCCCACTTCAGCCAGAGCTTCGCGGACATCATCGAGTTTAAACGGCTTAATAATTGCCTCAATCTTTTTCATTGTCAGATCCTGTTACCAATTTTTGCGGCCAAACCCGGATGTAATCGGGTAACGGCGATCTTTGCCAAAGTTCCGGGCGGTAATGCGCGGTCCCACCGGTGACTGGCGGCGTTTGTATTCATTGATATCCACCAGCCGGATAACCTTGCGGACCACCGCTTCATCAAACCCGGCGGCGATCAGTTCATCTGCGGACATATCTTTTTCAACATACCCGGCCAGCAGGGCATCGAGGATGTCATACGGCGGCAGACTGTCCTGATCCAGCTGACCCGGTGCCAGCTCTGCTGACGGCGGACGGGTGATCACCCGCTCCGGAATCGCCGGAGAGAGCGTGTTGCGGTATCTCGCCAGTTCAAACACCATGGTTTTCGGCACATCTTTCAGGACATTAAAGCCCCCGGCCATATCCCCGTACAGTGTGGAGTAACCGACAGCGCACTCGCTTTTATTACTGGTGGTCAGCACAATGCGGCGGCGTTTGTTGGACATCGCCATCAGGATCACCGCGCGGCAGCGTGCCTGTAAATTCTCTTCGGTGGTATCAACCGCTGTTCCGGCGAATTTCGGCGCCAGTTCATGCATAAAGGCTTCAAACATCGGCTCAATCGACACCACATCAAATTCCACACCCAGCAGCTCTGCCTGCTCTCGGGCATCGTGGATGCTGATATCCGAGGTGTAACGGAACGGCATCATCACCGCCTGGACTTTGTCTTTACCCAGTGCATCTGCGGCAATGGCGACAGTCAGGCCGGAATCGATCCCGCCGGACAGGCCCAGCAGCGCTCCCTGAAAACCATTTTTGCGGACATAATCCCGCGTTGCCAGCACCAGCCCCTGATAAACCTGAGCCAGAACAGGTAACGACGGTGCCGGATCCGCCATCGGCGTAATGGTTAAATCCGTAAAGTGACATTGCGCGATCTGCTCTGAAAATGCAGCAAGGCGATGCGTTACGCTGCCATCTGCGGCGAAAACAGCGGAATCACCATCAAAAATCAGCTCATCCTGCCCGCCGACCTGGTTGAGATAGACCAGCGGCAGCCCGGTACGGCGGCAGTGTGCCTGTATCAGCACATCCCGGGTATCAATTTTGTCAGTGGAATACGGTGATGCATTCAGTGTCAGAATAATTTCCGCACCGGCCGCTTTCAGGGCATCCACCGGACCGTCAGTCCAGATATCCTCACAAATGAGTAACCCGAGGCGGTAACCGCGAAAATCAATCACACAGGTTTCTGTACCTGCCGTAAACCAGCGTTTTTCATCAAACACGCCGTAGTTCGGCAGTTCCTGTTTGAAATAACGGGCGCGGAGCTCCCCTTTCTCAAAGAAAGAAAGAGCGTTATAAATGTGGCCGTTTTCCTGCCACGGGTGTCCCACCAGCACAGCACAGTCACCGCTGGCCTGTTGGATCCGGGTGAGGCTCTGCACTATCCGCTGATGAAAATCGGGACGGAAAACCAGGTCTTCCGGTGAATACCCGGACAATGCCAGTTCGGAAAACATGACCAGGTCAGCCCCTGCCGCCTGCTGTTCCGCCATGGTTTTCAGAATACGTTCACCATTGCCTTCGATATCTCCGACCAGAAAATTCAGCTGGGCCAGGGCGATATTAAGTGTACGACGCATAAAATCCTGCTCTCCCGGGATAGATCTCACCGTGTGTAAAAATTAATAATAAAACAGCTAATAATGAAGATGATAGCAAAATGTGCCGGTTAGCACCGATTCTTTGCTTATTCTTTAAAGTCGGCCGCATCCAGCTCATGACGGGACAGTAATTTATAGAACTCTGTCCGGTTACGCCCTGCCAGACGGGCCGCGTTGGTCACGTTACCTTTGGTCATCTGGAGAAGTTTGCGTAAATAGTTGAGTTCAAACTGGTTACGGGCTTCCGCAAAGGTCGGCAGCGCCGTGTTTTCCCCTTCCAGCGCCTGAGTCACCAGCGCCTCACTGATCACCGGCACGGTGGACAGCGCCACACACTGCTCGATAACGTTAAGCAACTGACGGACGTTGCCCGGCCAGCTCGCGCCCATCAGGCATTTCATGGCATCCGGAGAGAAGCTGCGGACAAACGGTTTATGCTTTTTCGCCGCTTCGCGCAGAATATGATTGGCCAGCAGCGGGATATCTTCAGCCCGCTCATGGAGTGTCGGAATTTTCAGGTTAACCACATTGAGGCGGTAGTAGAGATCTTCACGGAATTCGTGTTTTTCCATCGCCTTGGGTAAATCGCGGTGTGTCGCGGAAATGACGCGGACATCAATATCAATGTCGCGGTTACTGCCGAGCGGGCGCACTTTGCGCTCCTGCAGAACACGCAGCAGCTTGACCTGCAGCGGCATCGGCATATCCCCGATTTCATCGAGAAACAGTGTGCCGCTCTCAGCTGCCTGGAACAGCCCTTCCCGGCTGCTCACCGCGCCGGTAAAGGCACCTTTGGCATGGCCGAACAGCTCGGATTCCAGCAACTGCTCCGGCAATGCGCCGCAGTTGATGGCAATAAACGGTTTTTTCGCTCTCGGGCTGGCTTTGTGGATAGCCTGGGCCAGTACCTCTTTCCCGGTACCGCTCTGACCGTTGATCAGCACACTGACGTCGGATTGCGCCACCATACGTGCCTGTTCCAGCAGACGCAGCATCAGCGGGCTGCGGGTCACAACCCCCTCACACCAGGATTCATCACTGACCGTGGTGGTGGAAAGTGCCAGCGCATCGTCAATCGCTTTATATAATGCATCGCGATCCACCGGTTTGGTCAGAAAGCTGAACACGCCCTCACGGGTGGCGGCCACGGCATCCGGAATGGAGCCGTGGGCCGTCAGGATAATCACCGGCATGCCGGAATGGGTTTTCTGGATCTCGGCAAACAGTGCCATACCATCCATTTCATCCATCCGCAGGTCACTGATGACCAGATCGATTTTTTCTTTATTGAGTACCTTCAGCGCTTCAGGGCCGCTTTCTGCCGTTGATACCCGGAAACCTTCACTGCTCAGGCGCATACCCAGCAGTTTCAGTAAGCCCGGATCATCATCAACCAATAATAAGTTTGCGCTGCGGCGTGCTGTCATGCCGGGGTTACTCCTTTTTTTCCTGTGCCGGTTTCGTTTCTGCGGCTTTTGTTTCTGCGGCTGCCGGTTTGGCTTCTGCCGGTTTGGCTTCTGCCGGTTTAGCATCAGCAGGTTTTGCTTCCGCCGGTTTCGGCTCTGCCGTACCTGCCGCCTCTTCTAATGCCTCACGGCGCTCCTCGAGCGCATTTTCCAGTTCCGCATCCGCTTTGGTCGGCTGTTTGCGGCCGGCCAGCTGGCGCTCAATGTTGCTCAGGTTATCCAGCTTGCGGGTGGTATTCTGTAATTCAAACTGCAGGCGGGAGTTAACCGCACGCAGCTGATCAATTTTGCCGTCCGTATCGCTCTGCAGACGGCGGTAGCGCTGGCGTTCATCACTCAGGGCAATCGCCTGTTTCAGCTGATCACGCCACAGGGTCATCAGCGGACGCAGGGAGACCGGGAACCCGGCACTGTAGGCATTAAGGGTTTCGAGCACCTTACGCTTGTCATTGGCGGAGGTACCGGTGTTATTAAGCAGAATGCTCTGACGCAGTGCGGTATCCCAGCTGTCCGGGGTGATTTTCCCCGCCATAATGCGGGCTGTATCACTGCTGAGCAGATCAGCACAATCCATCATCCGCAGCCAGTAAAGCGCGTTTTCTGTCGCGGCCGCAGAGTTGAGTTCCCAGATAGCGTGGCAGTCCGCAATCCGGTAATCCGCCGTCCGCTCCTGCGGCAGGACGACAGAGGCCAGCGCGGAGAGATCCGGCGGCGTTGCGGTTTTTACGCAACCGGCCAGCAACAGCGGGACGGCGGCAATCAGGGACTTAAATGTCATTTTCAAGTTAATGCTGACCTGTTATTCCAGTAAGGTGTGGAACGGAAGCTGAATACGGAAGCACACATCCGCACCTTCAGAACCGACTAATATCAGTTCGCCGCCCATCCGGTTAATACAATCCCGGGCAATACTCAGTCCCAGCCCGCTGCCTTTGACAGCACCTTTGCGCTGAAGCGAGCCCTGATAGAACGGTTCGAAGATCATTTCCTGCTCTTCTTCCGGGATCGGTGTACCGGTATTGGCGACATCAATCTGTATATGCTGACCGGCTTTCCGGCTGGTTATCCGGATCTTACCCGATTCAGCGCCATAGTGTACCGCATTTGAGTAGAGATTATCGAGTACACGTGTTAATAAGACGGGTTCAGCCCAGACACTTGTTTCATCCAGAGCAAGGTCTGTAGTGATTTCTTTGCTTCTCGCCGGTAAGCTGTGGGCACTAACCACCTCATGCACTACCGTATCGAGGTTAACCCATTTGGCTTCTGTCGGGCTGTCCACCAGCGTGCGGTTATACTCCAGCAGCTGTTCAATCAGCACCTGCAAATGGCGGCTGCTTTCACTCAGTATTGATACCACATCTTTCTGATCCGCCGTCAGCGGCCCCGCGACTTCATCCGCCAGCAGTTCGGTACCTTCACGCATACTGGCCAGCGGGGTTTTCAGTTCATGGGAAATGTGACGCAGGAATTCATGACGCTGGGATTCCAGCCAGTCCAGACGCTCACTCAGCCAGACAATCCGCAGCGCCAGCGAGCGCAGTTCTCTCGGGCCGTTAAAATTATCAAGGCGCTGTATCAGGTTGCGCCCTTCCCCCAGGCGGTTAACCATCCGCTCAATCACTTTCACCGGCCCGATAATCATGCGGGTAAACAGAATGATAAGCCCGGTGCTCAGGACAAACACCAGCAGGCTCTGCCAGCCGAATGACTGGCCTTTGCGGGCGATGGCATTCTGAAGTTCCTCACCGCGCCGGAAATTCGCCTCACGGATAGCCTGCACCAGATCAGCGTTACTGCGGGCAAAGGCTTCAAGGTGGGTGGTCATCGCCGCGACCGGCTCGCCGTTCTCACACTGCAGGACAGACAACTGTCCGAGGCTGCCGGCGATATCATCAGTATAGCGCGGATCCGGAGTGGATTGCTTCTGGCGGGCGAGATAGTCCTCATAGCGGAGATACTGTTTGTGCCAGACATTTTTCAGGGTTTCATTACCCAGCACACAGTACTGGCGGTAGCTGCGCTCCATTTCCAGCGCCAGGCTCGACATTTCCTCACTGCGCCGCGCATCCTGTACGGTTGAAATACTGATTTGCGCCGCCTGATTACTCAGCTCATCAAAACTCTGATACGCCTGCCATGCCAGTCCCAGCAACGGCAGCAATACCAGACAGAATGCCACCACCACCAGCTGACGCAGCGAGCGCGGAAATAATCGCCATTTTTTCAAGATTGTCATCTCTTAACCTGTTGTCATGTGCATGATGCTAACCGGATCCGGGATAAGAGAAAAGGATCAGGATGCATCTGTGCGAAAAAGAGAACAGAAAGAATGCAGGGAAGGTATAAAATGATGACGGGACGACAGTTTCCTGCCGTCCCGTCAGTGAGATTAAGGTGGTGCCTCACTCAACGTGTCGCCCTGTGTCTGATAAAGCTTGCGCAGTTATCGGTATTAACGGACGGTAGGCACCTTACTCTGGCATCATTCCCGGGCTTATGTGGCATGTTTCCGCCTGTTGCGGGCCGACATAAAAAATTGAATGAGCAACTGCGGAAGACATTGCAACTGCTGTGCCAACTTTGAAAAACAAAATTCAACACACTGTTATTAAAGAGAAAATATTTTTCATCGCCTGCTGTTTTTTTCCGGCGTGCTGTCATACGCATCTTATCTTCCGGTTTCTTCCCCGTTTTACAAAAAAACGTCTCTGATTTGCGACAGTCTTTTTTGCTCTTTTTTACCTCTTTAAATATCAATGCATTAGATGTCTCCTTTTGGAGACATTAAAAATAATGACTGTCGTTATTTTATGACGCAGGTGATTTTTTATACCGGACATGCAAACAACCACGCAGTTTACTTAATAAAATCCACCGTCAGGACAATGCTTTTGTCCAACCCCGGCGGCGGAATTCCTACCGGCTGATATTTACTGACCGCACTGAGCGCAATTTTATCCAGTATCCGGTTCCCCGAACTTCTAATCACCACGGGGTCAGAAAGTGTACCGGTTCCGGAAATACTGACATTAATATCAACGGCTGCGCTGACCTTTCTGATTCTGGCAGGATAATAAATATACCGCAGGATCTCTCTGCGCATTTTTTCCCGGTATAACCACAGCTCGTCGTCACTCCGCTGCCCGGCAACGGTATCGGCTGTTGTCAGGTTATGATTTCCGGCCGACAGAGATGACTGTAAACCGGTATCCGGAACCTCTGCCGGTTTATGCACATCTTTGTCATGCCGCGGTGCAGTAACCGGCTTTTTAGTTTTCTGCCGCAGTTTATTCTCACGTTTTTTTCTGTTTTTTTCCGCCTGCCATTCTGATTTTTTATCCGCTGCCGGGCTTATCACCGGTAACAGGCTTTTCTCGCTCTGTTCCGGTATATCCGGAGAGTGTTCCTCCGCCTTTTCCGGCGCAGGCAGCAATAACATGGCACTGCGGTTATCCGTCCTTATATTGCCGTTTTCCGCATAATCAGTCTGGCTGATACAGAATAAAAAAATAAGCAGTCCGCCGTGAAGACACAGAGAAAAGAATAAACCGGCCAGTTTGCAGCGATTCATTGATTACTCCGCAGGCAGTAATACCGCATGGAATTTTCCGGCATGACGTAAAAAGTCCTGTAAAACCATTTCAGTCTCTTCCGGAGATGCCTTTTCATTTGCCCGCAGTGAAGCGCCGATTAATAACGGGCCGCCGGTCAGCATATAACTGCGTTCAATATCTTCCAGTATGCCGGTCACCGAATTATGGGTTCGCTCAAGAATATTGCGGCTCTGAACGATTTTATTTCTGAATACCTGCCGATCAATCCCGTTGTGCTCAAATTCCGTCAGTACGCGTTCACTCAGGGCAATCAGTTCATCCACCCGTTCCGGTGCACAGGTGAACATGATCCGTCCCTCATCCTGTATTTCAGACGGGTTGTGCCAGAACCATGCGGTGACACTGTAAACACCTGATGCTTCCTCACGTAATTTTTCCCGCAGTTTTTCCTGAATCACCTCACCGCCGATCTCCAGATAATAGGCATTATCCGGCCGCCAGCCATTTTTGCGGACAAGATAGATCTCCACTTCAGCCCGCGGCTCCTGCAATCCCCTGACAATTAATGGTGTTTCCGGTGTTCCGGCTTCAATCACAACGGGTTCTCTGCCATCCTTTTTTACACCAACAGATGCCAGATATTTTCCTGCAATTTTTTCCGCATCGCGGGGCTGAATATCACCGGTAATAAAATACGTAAAATCGGTTTTATTACTGATATAACGTTCATACAATTGCGTTAGTTTTTCCGCACTCAGTACGTCAAGATCCTGCTGTGTGGCATCATATATGGTATGTTTACCCGGATAACGCAGTGATGATATTTTCTGCATAAAGAGATGCTGACTGTCTTTATTATTCTCAGCCAGCTGTTTATCCATTTCCGATTTATATTTACGCCATACTTTTTCCGTTACCCGGCTTTCATTTAATTTCAGATGAAAAAGCGTCAGAATTTTTTCAAGATTATCTGTCTCTGCCCAGCCGGAAAAACCCTGCTGATGCTCATCCAGTAATGTTGACATTACCACCGGACTCTTATTAAAAACAGCCTGTAATGCGGATAGCGGATAACGGCCAAAACCGGTTTCATCCGTCAGGCTGACGGCAATCCGCAGCGCATGATAATCGTCATCCGGTACTGACCGTAATCCGCCGGGTGTCAGCGCCTTAAAGAACACTTTTCCCGGATTATCATTATTGTACTGATAGATTAACCGGCTGCCGTTACTCAGCTGATATTCCCTGATATTATATTCTTCAGCCGTTCTGATAAGTTTCACACTACCGGCCGTGACATTAATATCCGGTAGTTCTGTTATTTGTTCTGCGGCCGGGTCCCATTTTTTCTGTGGTAACCGGTGACTTTCAATCCAGTTTTTTTCCAGTGCTGCCGCATCCATGGCCTGCGGCTGTATTTTCTCCGGATGCGTTATCATCACCAACCGGGATTTCACGGCTGTCATAGTATGAAATGCGCTGTTCACATCGGCTAAGGTGATATTTTTCAGATAATAGCGATTGAGAAGAAATTTATCATTCTGCCCTGCAAGCAGCTGATGACTGGCTGCCGCCGTCATCATATCCGCCGCAAGATCAATACTGTAAATGGTTTTATCTTTCTGTTTTTCATTAAGGCGGGTTAACCGCTCAAGCTCTTCATCCAGTTCAGCCTGTGTAAAACCCTGCTGCTCAACAGTAGCAAGAAAATTAAAAATACTCAGTGTGGCTTCATCATATTTTTCATCTGATAATTGCAGGGAAAATACAGATTGTATGGTTTCCCGTCCGGTCGCTGAAGAGTAATAATTCGCGGTACTGATAAACTCATCATTCTCTTTTTCCAGGTGTTGTAACCGGATATTTATCAGCCGGGTCATAATCTGATTAACCAGATCATCCTTATAACGGGCCAGTGAATAATCCTCCTGATAAGGACTGAAAAAACTGATTTCCACCGCCGGTGTCCGGATTTCATCTTCATGAACAAAAGCCGTACGCCAGTGTTCCGGCAACGGTACAGAATAATCAATCATCTCAGGCGGATCTGTTCTGACCGGAAGCATCGTTAATTTTGTTTTCAGCAGAGACAGGATGTGTTGTTTATTAATATCCCCGGCGACTACCAGAGACATATTATCCGGTCTGTACCAGCGATAATAAAAATCAGCCACCCGTTTACGGCTGACATTCTGTATTGTTTCCGCATCCCCGATAGGGTCACGTAATGCATAGCGCGACCCCGCCATCTCAATGGCGCTCTTTTTATCCCCCAGCCGCAGCATAGCTCCCAGTCTGGCGCGCCACTCTTCCAGAACAACGCCCCTTTCTGCATCCAGGTCCGCCTGATTTATGGTTACCCGCCCTGCCCAGTCAGCAACAATATCCAGCGCAAGGTTAATTTTTACCGGGTCATTGTCCGGCAGATTTAATGTGTAGACCGTATTTTCAAAATCCGTGAATGCATTAATATCAATACCGAATTTTAATCCCGCTTTTTCCAGGTCACGGATCAGCTTATTACCGGGGAAATGCGTTGTTCCGTTAAATGCCATATGTTCGACAATATGTGCAACGCCTCTCTGGTCATCATCCTCATTCATTGATCCGGCATTAACAACCAGCCGGATATACACTTTTTTCTCCGGTGTGCTGTTTTCCGCCAGAAAATAACGAAATCCGTTATTCAGCGTGCCGGTTTCTATTGCCGGGTCATACCGGAGTGTTTTCATTTTCAGCAGGTCATTAACCTGTGTCTGCTGACCGGAACAGGCGGACAAAATAAATAACATGCCGGTTATCAGTAGTATTCTTTTCATAAAATCAACCCGGGCTTATCATTTCTCACGTCTTCCCTGTGAGATATTTCGATAATATGACTGTGAGCCAGTTTTTCCCTGAGTAACCGGCTCAGTGTTTTATAATTTTCCTCATCGAGTGCGGATAAGGCCTCATCGAGAAACAGCCAGGCCGGTTTTTGTATCAAACACCGCGCCAGCATTATTTTCTGAAGTTCTCCGCCGGATAATGTGTGCTGCCAGTTTTTCCCGGTATCCAGTTCAGGAATAAAATGACTGAGTCCCACATCCGTTAATGCACCGGCCAGCAATGCATCGTCATATTCCCCGTGAATATGGGGATATATTAAAATTTCCCGCAATGTGGCTTCCGGTAAATACGGTTTCTGGGGAATAAACATGCAGTTATTATCCGGAGGCATGGATAATGAACCTTTATAATGCGGCCATAATCCGGCGAGTGTGCGCAGGAATGTACTTTTCCCGCATCCCGACGGGCCTGTTATTGAGCTGCTGTCCGGAAAGGCACCGGACATATTTTCCTGAACCGGGCGGTTATCCGGTAAAAATACTGATAACTCAGACCATTCGGGAGAATCAGACTGACGGATTGTGCCGGTGCCAGTAATAGAATCCAGCTGCGAACTGAATGTCACCAGACGCCCGGTGACTGCCCGCCAGTTTGCCACTGACTCATAAGAATCGACAAACCAGCTGAATGCTTCCTGTACCCGGTAAAATCCGGTTGCGGTCTGCATCATATCCCCGAGTTGCAGACTGCCGCTCATCAGCCGCGGCGATGCCACCAGATACGGGAAAATGCGGGCGACCTCATTATATCCGCTGTTAAAGGCCTGATATTTCATTTTCATTCCGGTCAGATATTGCCAGTTCTGCCATATTTTCCCGAATAACCGTTTTGATGAGGATAATTCCGCCTTTTCACCGCGCAGAAAACTGATCGATTCCGCGTATTCTTTTACCCGCATCAGATGAAAACGAAAATCGGCTTCACATTTTTCCTGCTGAAATGTCAGCGGGATCAGTTTTCTGGTAATTTTATGGGTGAGCCATGTACCGATAACGGAATACAATATTGCCACCCATACCATATATCCCGGTATTACCCATGTCATTCCGCCCAGTTCAAATGTCAGTGTTCCGGAAAGATTCCATAAAATAACGGTAAAAGACACCAGACTGGTGATAGTCCGCAGTAATCCCAGTCCCAGCTGCAATGTCTGATCGCAAAATTCTTTTATATCCTGAGCAATACGCTGATCCGGATTATCACTCTCTTTGTATAAAAGCTGATGCCGGTAAATACGCTTATAGCTCAGCCACTGCGTAAGAAACCGCTCTGTCAGCCAGCCCCGCCAGCGGATACGTAATGTCCGGCGCAAATATTCTTCAATAAGATCGACAGAAGAATAAACCACCATGATCAGAACAAACTGACTCAGCATCGGCCAGAAATTATCCCAGTCCTTATTCTGCATAAGATTAAAAAAATCACGGTTCCAGTCGCTGTATTTCACTGCAATTTCAACAACAATATAATTAAGTGCAATAACAGAAATAATCAGCGGCCAGGCTATTTTCCATTCCCGGCTTTTCCAATACGGACAGGCCAGGCTCCAGACCTGTTTGATAAATTTATTTTTATTTAATTCAGATTTACTATTCATACTGTGTTTTGTCATGGGCTGCCGGCAGAAAACAGAATTTCCGCCGGCAGTTTCTTATGTCTCAATTAAAATTCATAACCGACTTCAAGCCAGAATTCACGTCCCGGAGTATAAATTCCGTACTCATTTGAACTGTAGCCTTTATTTTCCATTTTCCTGACCTGGTTCAGCACATTGAGTACTTCGGCACGGAAATAAAGCTGATGTGAACCGTAAATAGCCGGCTGCCAGCTCAGGCTGGTATCCCATTGAGTATGTGTTCCGAAGTTCTGCGTTTTATAAACAGTAATATCATCCGTACTGTTGGTTTCTGCATAAGAATGGACCGGTGCTTTAATATAAAATTTATTCGACCAGGTAATATTATTATCCGGGATCTTCATATCAACACCCAGACGGACCATCCACTCCTCTTCATTATTATTGACTTCTTTTTCCATCTGAGCACGGGACATCAGACGTCCATCAAGAATAACCGCCTCATCCGGATCTAATGTTTTCTCAAGATCGGCTCTGCCGGTATTCAGCCAGTCAGCACCTAATGTGGTATTCCACTCTGTCGCACCAAGAGTCCACGGTGTTTTATTGGTTATTTGCAGCGTATAAATCTGAGCATTAAAATCATCGCCGTTGGTGAATGAATCAACTTTCTTATCATCCTGAGTACTGCGCTTAACCACAATCCGCTGCTTATACTTTCTGTATGTATAATCTGCGGAAATACGCCAGTTATTCCAGTCCTGATTAACCCCGAAGTTCAATTCATCGGAATGCGGCGTACTTAAATGTGTCAGTGAACGGTAATCCCGGGTACGATCCTGATTCAGTTCCAGTATTTTCCCGGATAACTTCATCGTGGCAAATGAACGTCCGTAATAACGATTAAGTCCGAACTTAAACCGGGTATCCGGTAATGCCTGCCAGTAAGCCGTAAAACGGGGAGCGATATTTGTGTTACTTAAATAATTATCCCGTTCCAGACGTAAGCCGGGACGGAATGTGAAATCACCGGTTTTAATCGTGTCCTGAGCATAAAGTGCATAATTCTGATGAGAGGTATTTACGGTTCCTTTTGACGCGGTCAGTTCACTTAAAAGAACATCCCGGCCGGTACTGTCAATAAATGATACCGTTGAGTGAACATCTTCATCCCGCTTAAACGCATATGCCGTATGACGGTAATCTGCCCCTGTATTGAAAACGTGCTCTGTATTTCCGAAGAATACGGGGTCAGCATTATAATCCAGAATTAAATTGATATTTTCCTGCGTCAGCTGACTGTTACCATAACCGCCTTCTTCAAAATCAAGGCCGGTATCCAGGTCAGTCACCACACTGGCTTCGGTACTGTTGGAACGGCGTTTATCGGAAAACTTGTCATATGCTGCCGTTGATGTCAGTTTACCGCCCGGCACAGACTGAATATACCGGATCGTCGTACCGTAAGCCTGATGGGTATCATTGACGTTATTATCAATATTATTGGCGTAAAACTTACCCTCTTTATAATCTGACATGCGGAACCCGGCTTCCAGTGTCCGGCCGGTATCCGGTGTCCAGTTAAAATTGACCAGCATATTATCGGAACGGCGGGTGTGATTACGGTTATCCGTCTCTCCTTTCGAATTCAGCATCCGGGTCTGGCGGATATCAGAATCACGGCGGCTGAAGCCGAATACCATACCGGTATTATCCGTTAATCCGTATTCCGCCGTCAGATTAAAGAATTCCTTTTTATAAACGGGCTGAAATTCTGCATTCATTCCGTTGGGGACTTTTTTATCCAGCGCGTCTTTTACAGCCTCATCCGCTTTTAATGATGCCCAGGAGGACCGGGTGGTACGGTAACTGACTGATGCGTGATTTTCCCCGCTGTACTGCCGGGTTTCCGCCACAACTGCCCCGCCGGTAAATCCGCCCAGGTTTGCCGGAACGTTATTACTGTAAACCGTTATTCCCGAAAGTAGTTTCGCATCAAAGAAATAAGCCTGCTCTGAACTCTTATTCGGATTGACGCCCATGGTGCCATCAAATAAGGAGGAAGCCGGGTCAATATCGTTATTAATATTCACCCCGTCTATCATATACGCCGTCTGTTCTGAAGGCGCACCGTTAATGGAAACAGAGAGCGGTTTAATTTCACCATTGGTAAATCCTGTTTCTGATTTACTCTCCACACGGGCACCAGGGACGGCTTTCAAATAATCACTCAGGTTACTATTAGATGATGGTGAATCCTTTATTTCCTGCTCTGTTATCGTTTGAGACGACAGAGGATCATCTGTCTCTGCGTGTGCATCCGATTTAACCGCAACCTTAATATGGTTATCGGGGTTATATTGAGCTGCATGTGTATAAAAACTACAAAATGAACTGCCTGTAATAGCTGCAATAAGTAATTTATCTGTATTTTTCATTGGGTTAACTTTATTTGAAAGCAAATGATATCTATTCGCATTATCATTATTGTTTGCAAATGCTAACATGGTGAAACTACGTATTCAACGAAAAAAATGATAATGAAACTATGTTTCATCACATTACTGATAAAATCATTATTGAATATAATTGGATGGCAATATCGATACAGTGGAATTTTAAACTGGCTAAAATACTATTTTTAAATAGATTATCTTATTATTTATGTTTGTATTCAGGTGGGAACTAATTAATAACGATTATCAATACTGTTCAGCAACTGACAGAAGCAGAGAGGATTTATTATTGCGGTAATATTATTGTGGTAAGTAAAAAGCGGGTAAAACTGAAAAGTTATACCCGCGTGTTTATCAGCCTAATTGTTTACGGGCATTACGGAAGATCCGCAACCACGGTCCGTCCTCACCCCAGTTCTCCGGATGCCAGGAGTTGCTGACGGTACGGAAAACGCGTTCCGGATGCGGCATCATAATAGTGGCACGTCCGTCATCGGTCGTGACCGCCGTGATACCGTCCGGTGAACCGTTCGGGTTGGCCGGATAGCGTTCAGTGACCTGCCCGTAGTTATCCACATATTGCAGCGCCACCAGGCCGCGTTCCGTCAGCGCCTGCTGATGTGCCGCATCACGGAACTCCGCCAGCCCTTCGCCGTGAGACACCGCAATCGGCATCCGCGAACCGGCCATGCCGCTCAGCAGCAGTGACGGGCTTTGTGCCACTTCGACCAGACTGAAACGCGCTTCAAAACGTTCAGAGCGGTTACGGGTAAAGCGCGGCCATAAATCCGCCCCCGGAATCAGATCCCGCAGGTTTGACATCATCTGACAGCCGTTACAGACCCCGAGTGATAAGGTATCCGGACGCGCAAAGAACTGTGCAAATTCATCGCGTACCTGCGGATTGAACAGAATTGATTTCGCCCAGCCTTCACCGGCACCCAGCACGTCCCCGTAAGAGAAGCCGCCGCAGGCAACCAGCGCCTGAAAACTGTCCAGCGGAAGATGCCCGTTCAGCAGGTCACTCATATGCACATCAATGGCATCAAACCCGGCGCGGTGGAAGGCCGCCGCCATTTCCACATGGGAGTTAACCCCCTGCTCACGCAGCACCGCGACACGCGGACGCACGCCTTTTACAATATACGGCGCAGCGATATCGTCATTCTGATCGAATGTCAGTACCACATTAAGGCCCGGGTCTGTCAGATCCTGCTTCGCTTCATGCTCTTCATCCGCACAGGCCGGGTTATCACGCTGACGCTGCATCTGCCAGGTGGTTTCTGCCCACATGATCCGCAGTTCACGGCAGGACTGGTGATAGACTTCGGTATTATGGCTGCGGACAATAAAATCATCCCCCGGTACAGCTTCACCGAGAACATGCAGCATATCTGCCAGACCGGCACCGGTGAAGGCCTGCACAACGCCATCCAGATCCGCTTCCCGCACCTGGAGCACGGCACCCGGCTCTTCGGTAAACAGTGCGCCAAGGATATCCTCATCAAATGCACTGATATCCGCATTCACACCGCAGTGTCCGGCAAAGGCCATTTCCGCCAGGGTGACAAACAGGCCGCCATCTGAACGGTCATGATACGCCAGCAGTTTTTCATCCCGCACCAGGGTCTGCATGGTGTCAAAGAATGCGCGCAGCGCCTGCGGATTACGCAGATCCGCGCCTTTCTGTCCCAGCTGACGATACACCTGCGCCAGCGCGGTTGCGCCGAGGGTATTACGGCCTTCCCCCAGATCCACCAGCAGCAGACGGTTCGGCACATCACTCCGCAGTTGCGGCGTGACGGTCCGGCGCACATCATCCACACGGGCAAATGCCGTGATCACCAGCGACAGCGGCGATGTCATCTCGCGCTCTTCGCCCTGCTCGTTCCAGCGGGTTTTCATCGACATGGAATCTTTACCGACCGGGATCGTCAGGCCGAGCGCCGGGCATAACTCCTCACCCACCGCTTTTACCGCCGCGTATAACCCGGCATCTTCGCCCGGATGTCCGGCTGCGGCCATCCAGTTGGCGGATAATTTAATCCGCTTAATATCGCCAATCTGCACACCGGCAATGTTCAGCAGCGCTTCCGCCACCGCCATACGCGCTGAAGCGGCAAAATCAAGCAGAGCAACCGGCGCACGTTCACCGATGGACATTGCCTCGCCGTAGTAACTGTCGAGGCTGGCGGTAGTCACCGCGCAATCTGCTACCGGGATCTGCCACGGACCGACCATCTGATCACGGGAAACCATGCCGGTTACCGTACGGTCACCGATGGTGATCAGGAAGGTTTTTTCCGCTACCGCCGGTAAGTGCAGCACGCGTTTTACCGCTTCATGCAAATTAATATCACGGCGGTCAATCGGTGTGCCATCCGCAGTCAGTGTGGTGACATCGCGGCGCATTTTCGGGGTTTTACCCAGCAGGATATCCAGCGGCATATCAATCGGCTGATTATCAAAATGGCTGTCATTCAGGATCAGGTCACGCTTTTCTGTCGCCTCACCAATCACGGCATACGGCGCGCGCTCGCGCTGACAGAGTGCCTCAAACAGCGGTAGTTGTTCAGGCGAGACTGCCAGCACATAGCGTTCCTGGGATTCGTTACACCAGATTTCCAGCGGGCTCATGCCCGGCTCATCACTGAGGATATCGCGCAGCTCGAAACGCCCGCCGCGCCCGCCGTCACTGACCAGCTCCGGCATGGCGTTGGAGAGACCGCCCGCACCGACATCATGGATAAACAGAATCGGGTTGTTATCCCCCAGTTGCCAGCAGGCATCGATCACTTCCTGGCAGCGGCGCTCCATTTCCGGGTTATCGCGCTGCACAGAGGCAAAATCCAGGTCCGCATCCGACTGACCGGATGTCATGGAAGATGCCGCACCACCGCCCAGGCCGATATTCATCGACGGGCCGCCTAATACAATCAGTTTCGCCCCCGGCGGGATCTCTCCTTTCTGCACGTGATCAGCACGGATATTACCGATACCGCCCGCCAGCATAATGGGCTTATGGTAGCCGCGCAGTTCCTCGCCGTTGTGGCTGCTGACTTTCTCTTCATAGGTCCGGAAATAGCCGAGCAGTGCCGGACGGCCGAATTCGTTATTAAATGCCGCGCCGCCGAGCGGACCTTCGGTCATGATGTCATAGGCGCTGACAATGCGGTCCGGTCTGCCGAAATCCTGCTCCCACGGCTGGGTAAAGCCCGGGATACGCAGGTTGGAGACAGAAAAACCGGTTAATCCCGCTTTTGGCTTGGCACCGCGCCCGGTCGCACCTTCGTCACGGATTTCACCGCCGGAGCCGGTTGCCGCCCCCGGCCACGGGGAAATGGCGGTCGGGTGGTTATGGGTTTCCACTTTCATCAGGATATGGGTTTCTTCCTGATGATACTGATAACTGCGGTCTTCCCCCTGCGGGAAGAAACGACCAACAGAGGAGCCTTCCATCACCGCCGCGTTATCTTTATACGCGGACAGCACATGATCCGGTGTCTGTTCGAAGGTGTTTTTAATCATCTTAAACAGGGATTTCGGCTGTTCTTCGCCGTCAATCACCCAGTCAGCATTAAAAATTTTGTGGCGGCAGTGTTCGGAGTTTGCCTGGGCAAACATATAGAGTTCCGCATCAGACGGATTGCGGCCGAGTTTCGTGAATGCGTCCGCCAGATAATCAATTTCATCTTCCGCCAGCGCCAGCCCCAGCGAAATGTTGGCTTTTTCCAGTGCCGCGCGGCCCTGACCGGCAAGGTCAATCACGGTCAGCGGTGCCGGCTCATGGCGGGCAAACAGCGCCTGTGCCTGTGACAGCTCACTGAAAACCGTTTCGGTCATGCGGTCATGTAACAGCGCACTCAGTTGCTGATGTTCATTCTCTGTCAGCCCTGTGGTAGTAATATAGTAGGCGATCCCCCGCTCCAGCCGGGTAACGGCTGACAGACCGCAGTTATGCGCGATATCCGTGGCTTTTGATGACCAGGGAGACAATGTTCCCGGGCGCGGCGTGACAAGAAACAGGATCCCTTCCGGCGCATGTTCCGCCAGCGACGGGCCGTAGCGGAGCAACTGCTGTAATTTAGTGTGCTCATCGTCGGTCAGGGGTGCGGAAAGATCAGCAAAATGCACATATTCCGCATAGATGTTGGTCACCGGCAGGTGGTGTTCAGTGAACGCGCTGATAAATTTTGATACGCGAAACGCAGATAACACAGGTGAGCCACGCAAAATTTCCATAGTTGTCAGTTCTCTCTTTTTAACACGCAGAGCCATCGGCCCGGAGGGGAAACGGGCACATTATAGAGCAATACTGACGCCGACGAAACCGTTTGCGTGACGTTTTTTCCGGGGGGGATTTTTTCCGGATTTCAGCCCCGGAAAACGGAATAAAGTTGCACAGTGACAAAATGTTGAGCAAAATGTCCGATTACTGGAAATATAACCATGGTAATTTATGCCTCAGAATGAATCCTTTTGTGTAACCGGTGAGATGCGCCTTTGGTACATAAAAAGCTAAATTATGTCGTTATCGTCGTCGTCGCGCTGTTCGCGGCGGCGCTGATCGCCATCAATATCAGCTGGCCATCGCAGCAGCCGCAGCTCAACCGTATTTTCGCGCGGGGGGAACTGCGTGTCAGCGCAGTGGCATCACCGCTTATCAGCTTTAATAAGCAGGGACAGGCCAGCGGTTTTGATTACGAACTGGCGCAGCGTTTCGCGGACTACCTCGGGGTAAAACTGGTGGTGCGGGAACGCGACGGTGTCAATGACCTGTTCAGCGACCTTGCCAATAATGATGCCGATCTGCTCGCCGCCGGGCTTATCTATAATGAAGACCGCCTGGACAACGCGCTGAGCGGCCCGACATATTACACCGTCGCACAGCAGCTTCTCTACCGCATGGGTAACAAACGTCCGCGGGATTTGGGCGATCTCGGCTCTCCGGTCTGGGTCACAGCCGGCAGTGCTCACGCCCGCCTGCTCCGCCAGCTCAAAGCGGATAAATATCCGGATCTGGATATCCGCGAAGTTGCCGATAAAAACAGCAGCCATCTGCTTCAGCGCCTGGCAAAAGGTGAGATTGATTATGTCGTCAGTGATTCTGTCAGCGTGGCACAGGAGCAGCATATTCATCCGAATGTCACGGTGGCCTTTGAGGTCACGGAAAACCAGCCGCTGACCTGGTATCTGAAACGCAGCGAAGACAGCAGCCTGAATGCCGCCCTGCTCGATTTTTTCAACCAGACGCGGGAAACCGACACCCTGGCGCGTCTGGAAGAGAAATATTTCAGCCACATGAATCAGTTTAATTATGTGGATACCAAAACCTTTATTAATGCCATCAACACCCAGCTGGCCACTTACCGCCCGCTGTTTGAAAAATATGCGGGGAAAATGGACTGGCAGGTACTGGCTGCGATTGCCTGGCAGGAATCACACTGGAACCCGACCGCCACCTCTCCGACCGGTGTGCGCGGCATCATGATGCTGACCCGGCCGACGGCGGATTTCTTCGGGATTGAGGATCGCCTGGACCCGGAGCAGAGCATCAAGGGCGGCGGAACCTATATAAATTATCTGATGGATAAACTGCCGGATTCCATCCCCGATGATGAAAAAATCTGGTTTGCCCTCGCCGCTTATAATATGGGCTACGGTCATATGCTGGATGTCCGCAAACTGACCGAGATGCAGGGGGCGGATCCGGACAGCTGGCTGGATGTGAAATCCCGTCTGCCGCTGCTGAGTAAAAAAGCCTACTATCAGTCTCTGCCGTACGGCTATGCGCGTGGTTATGAAGCATACCGCTATGTGGAAGGGGTACGCCGTTACCAGCTCAGTTTACAGGGCTATCTCGATTTACATCAGGAAGAGCTGCTGTTACAGCAGCCGCAGGAAGAAACGGCAGAGATTCTGACCTCCGCCGCGCCGGACTGATCACTTATTCTCTGTCTTCTGACTTTCCGCATTCTGTTTTTTCAGGGCTTTTTTCTCCGCACGGCGGCGGCGGAAAAATTCACTGAGCATTGCCGAGCACTCCTCCCCCAGCACGCCTCCCGTCACTTCCATATAATGATTGAGACGCGGTAAGGTCAGCAAATCAATAAATGACCCCGCAGCACCAGTTTTCGGCTCTGCCGCGCCGTACACCAGACGTTTGATCCGGCTGTGGATCAGTGCTCCGGCACACATCATACAGGGTTCGAGGGTGACATACAGCGTGGCATCGGTCAGACGATAATTTTCCAGCACCGCCCCGGCTCCGCGCAGCGTGACAATTTCAGCGTGGGCTGTCGGGTCATGGCTGAGGATCGGCTGATTGAAACCAGCGGCAATGCGCTGATTATCTTTCACCAGCACAGCCCCGACCGGGATCTCTCCGGCCAGCGCCGCCTCTTCCGCCAGCGCCAGCGCCTGCCTCATCCAGAATTCATCATTATTATAAGGTGTTGTACTGTCAGTCACGTGGATACCTGCTTATTTAAAATCAGGCACAGTATAGCGTCACTGTCATCAGACGGGGCAATTTCTTTACGCCGTAAACAGCGCCAGTTTGGCGGCAAAGCCCATAAAAAACAGTCCGATGGTGCTGTTGCCCACTTTTGCCGCCTGTTTTTTGTGGCGGAAGAACTGCGATAATTTAGTGCCGCTGTAAATTAAAAAGGAGAGATACAAAAAGCTGACCGTTTCCAGAATCAGCGCCAGCACGCCATAACTCACCGCCGGATGCGAATAATTAAAATCAATAAACTGGATAAAGAAAGAGACATAAAACAGAATCGCTTTCGGGTTTGTCAGGCTCAGGATCAGCGCTTTATTAAAGGCATTTTCCGCTTTCAGCGGTTTATCCTCATGATGCCCCTTCTTCTGCATAAAAGTGGCATAGAGGATTTTCAGTCCCAGATACAATAAATACGCGGCACCGAGGTAACGCACGGCGGTAAATAATGCCGGAGAGGCTTTAATCACTGAGGCCACGCCCAGAAATGACAACATGATCAGTACCGCATCACCGGTAAATACGCCCAGTGCGGCCTGGTAACCTTTTTTATATCCGAATGTCGCACTGGATTTAAGGACATACAGTGAGTTCGGCCCCGGCACAAGGATAATAAAAATAACGCCGATGATATAAGTACCGATATTCAGTATGCCCAGATTTTCAAACATAACGCCTCCGTGGTGTGTGCAAATTTACAGCTGATTTTTATTATTTTGTGTTCAGATTAATAAATCACAAAATACATGCCACGGATATACCCACTCTGTTATAAGGTTATTTTCCCGTTTTCCTGCGGCATTTTGCGGCGGCGGGGATAAAATATCAGGACAAATACCCATACTGCCGATAATGCTGCGCCTGCCATTGCCAGATTAAACCCGCCCGCAAAGGCTTCATAAACCGTATTCTGCACTGCAGCCGTCAGTTCTCCGCTCTGTGCACCGGTAATAAGCTGCTCTGCGGACGGCAGCTGACGGTGCTGCGCAATACTGACCGCCCGCTGTATCATCAGTGTGCCGAGCAGTGCCCCCCCCAGCGTCATGCCGGTCTGGCGCATCATATTCAGTGTCGCCGATGCCACGCCTGAACGCGCCGGGTCAGCGGCATGCATAATCAGCGCCCCGGTGGCGGGAATCGATAACCCCATGCCGGTGCCGAGCATAAACAGCATCAGCCCTGTCAGCGGATACAGCGTATACGGCGTCAGCAGGGTCATCAGCCCGCAGGCCGCTGCGGTCAGCAGCAGACCGGTGCCGAGGATCAGCCGGATACTCAGTTTGCGGGCAATCCGCCCGAAAGAGAATGCAAACAGCGCCATGGCGATAAATTCCGGCGACATCCGCCATCCTGCCTCAAGGGCATTCCAGCCCTGCGCTTTCTGTAAAAACAGCGCGATAAAAAACACATTGGTGTAAGCCGCAAAGCCAATCACAAACGAGGCCAGATTATAGTGCAGATACTCGCGGCGTCTGAAATCCGTCAGCGGCAGCAGCGGTTTTGCCACCCGGTTTTCGGTGTACAGAAATAATAAAAGAAAAATAATTCCGCCGGTGACCGTGAGCAGCGTCAGCGGATGCAGCCAGCCATGAATACCCGCCTCTGTCAGCCCGTACGTCACACAGCCCAGCGCTGCGATACTGAGTAACTGCCCTGCCGGGTCAAACGCTGCTTTCTCCGGATCCGCACTTTCACGGATGCCGTACTGCCCGAGCAGAAATGTGATTATGCCGACCGGAATATTGATCAGAAAAATGCCTTCCCAGCCGGTGGTATGCACCAGCACGCCGCCGAGGATCGGCCCGGTAATCAGTGACAGCGCACTGACCGATGACCAGATACCAATCACACGGATCCGCTGCTGATTATCCGCAAAAGTATGCGTGATCAGCGACAGGGCTCCGGGGATCAGCAGCGCCGCCGCTATCCCCTGCACCACCCGTCCTGACAGCAGCAACGGCAGTGTATCCGCCAGTGCACAGAGCAGTGAGCCGAGGGTAAAAATCAGCACGCCCGCCAGCCACATCTTTTTGCGCCCGTAACGGTCACTCAGCGGACCGGCGGACAGGATAAGGGCAGATAAGCATAATGCATAAGCATCTATCAGCCACTGTAATGACACCATCGGTGCATCCAGATCATGCTGAATGGCCGGCAATGCCACATTCACGATACTGATATCCAGCGTTGCCATAAAAGTGCCCAGGCAAATCGCGGTGGTAACGGCAAAATAACGAAGTCGGTTCATAGTGTTCTCCTTTCACAGAAGCAGAATACACATTGACCGACCGACGGTCAATCAAAATGAGAACGTATTTCATTTACGTGTTTTTTTCGCCTTCCTGCCCCGTAAATGGCATAATCAGGGTTTTCCGTTATACAAGGCGCGTTTATGACTCAGTCAGCAGAACACAAACCCCGTTTTAAACCTGCCGATGTCCGGATCAATGAACTGATGGATGCCGCCGAATCACTGTTTCTCGAAAAGGGATTTGATGCCACTACGGTCAGTGACATTGTGGCGCGGGCCGGTGTCGCCAAGGGAACCTATTACCACTATTTTGCCGCCAAACCGGACATTTACGAGGCATTGCGCCACCGTTATATGGACTGGTTTCTGTCACAGACCCAGCAGGCGATGGATGCCTGTGCGGCGGGTGATGCGGATGCCAGACTGGCAGCCTGGTGTGATCGTTCTGTCACGGCCTATACTGAAAAACAGGAACTGCATGATGTCCTGTTCCATCAGGGATTTCACCAGCAGGGCAATGACCATGAAAATGCCGTGCTGAATCAGCTGCTTGCCCTGATTGCGGAAGGTGAAAAGCACAGTCACTGGCAGGTGGCATATCCGGATATCACGGCCATGATTATTTATCACGGCATGCATGCGGCGGTGGATACCCTGCCGCAGTCCGGACACTACACCGCACAGACGCTGGGCGGCGTGCTGTATGAACAGTTTCTGCGCTTTCTGAAAGCCTGATCTGCTCTGATAAAAAAAGCCCGGTCGCAGCCGGGCTTTTCACACTCTGTTGTTTATACAGATAAAAATCAGCGTAATGTTTCATCCGCACGCAGAGTTAACACTTCATAGCCGGTCGCGGTCACCAGAATGGTGTGCTCGGACTGCGCGGATAATTTTTTATCCCGCGTCACCACCGTCCAGCCATCTTTTTTGGTTTTGATTTTCGCGCCGCCCTGGTTAATCATCGGTTCGATGGTAAAGGTCATCCCCTCTTTCAGTTCCGTCCCTTTACCGCGCACACCATAGTGCAGCACCTGCGGGGCTTCATGCATCTCACGGCCGATACCGTGACCGCAATACTCGCGCACCACGCTGTAGCCGCGTGATTCCGCGTAATGCTGAATAGCTGAACCGATATCCCCCAGCGTCGCGCCCGGTTTCACCTGCTGAATACCTTCCCACATGGCATCATAGGTGGTTTTCACCAGTTTACGGGCCAGCGGAGACGCTTCCGGCATCACATACATTTTACTGGAATCGGCAATAAAACCGTTCTTTTCCAGTGTGATATCCACGTTAATGATATCTTTGTCTTTCACCAGTTCGTCCGCTTTCGGAACGCCGTGGCACACCACTTCATTCAGCGAGGTATTCAGCACATACTGAAACCCGTACTGCCCTTTACTGGCAGGGCGTGACTGAAGGGTATTCACAATATAATCTTCAACTTTGTCATTAATCGCCAGCGTGGAAACACCCGGTTTAATGAAATCGTCCAGCATGGCAAAAACGCTTGCCAGCAGACGACCTGATTCCCGCATCAGCTCAATTTCTTCAGGTGTTTTTATAACGATACTACTCATGCTGTTCTCCTTTCCGGCTGACAGACTCTTTTTCCAGCATTTCGCTGACAAGCATTGTGAAGGTTTTATCCGGATTCATTTCAGCCTGCATTCCGATTTTGATCCAGAATTCTGCCTGAGCATTGATAGAGCGCGACATCACCGTGCTCGCCCGGCGCAGATATTCATGTAATTCATCGGAGATTTTAACAATACCCACGTGAAATCCTTAACTGATAAACCATATATAAAACAGATATGGTTCATATAGTAGACCTCCCGCAAACGGGAATCAATCGCATCCTGCCTATTCAGCATCATCCGCAAAAAATGCGGTTCAGAAAATAAGCAGTCCCATTCCTCTTTTTACCTGATCCAGCGTCTGCTGTGTCACTTCCCGCGCTTTTTCTGTTCCGCTGCGGATAACCGAAAGCAGATAAGGTTTATCCGCCATCAGCCGCGATCGCTCCTCACGGATCGGTGCCAGCAGTGCCTGCAGGCATTCGTTCAGCACTGACTTACACTCTCTGTCGCCTAAACCGCCCGCCTGATAACGGGCTTTCATCTCAGCAACCAGGGCCGTATCCGGATGAAACGCATCAAGATACGCAAACACCACATTGCCCTCAATCCGGCCGGGATCAGACACCCGCAGATGCTGCGGATCGGTAAACATAGCATTGACGGCACGTGTCAGTTCATCCGCACTGACAGAGAGATTAATGGCATTTCCCAGTGATTTGGACATCTTACCGTTACCGTCAATCCCCGGCAGGCGGCCGGTTTTACCGACTTCAGCACGGCAGTGAACCAGTAATTCCTGCCCGGTAACATGATTGATTTTGCTGACAATCTCATTGGTTTGTTCAATCATCGGCAGTTGATCTTCCCCGACCGGTACCAGATCAGCTTTAAACGCAGTGATATCCGCCGCCTGGCTGACCGGATAAATCAGAAATCCGGCCGGCAGTGTACGGGAGAACTGCTTCTGAATGATTTCCTGTTTAACCGTCGGATTCCGCTCCAGCCGGGAAACGGTCACCAGATTGAGATACAGCAGTGTCAGTTCAGCCAGTGCGGGCAGCGCCGATTGCAGACAAATCACCGAACGGGCGGGATCGATGCCTGCCGCCAGGTAATCTGCCGCCACATCATAAAAATAACGGTTTACTTTTTCGGGTTGCGCACCGTTATCCGTCAGTCCCTGCATATCCGCCATCAGAATATACTGCACGGCAGAATGCTGAAGTCTGACCCGCTGTTGCAGCGAGCCGGTATAGTGTCCGAGGTGTAACGGCCCGGTGATACGGTCGCCGGTCAGAATAACGGATTGGGTGTGATGAACAGACATACGATTTCCTCTTTTATTATGATCAGAGGCCGCCGGGGTGAATGCAATATGTCTGAAATGAAATCGCCGCACTCCGGCGGCGATTTTTGCAATTAAAACTGAATAACAAAACCGGCGCCGCATGTTGTGCGCCACCAGAAAGCATTGTGTGATAAACAGCCTGGAATTTTATTATTCATCATGCTGACAATGTACAACCTTTATATCTTATTGCCACTCTTTTTTTTGCTGCGACGGATATTTTCATTTCTGCTGTTTTTATTTACATACTTTATTCTTTGTCAGCCCCCCCCGGACAAAGATGACAAATCATGACAATAAATCAGTTTTCTTTCATTGAGTTACCGGCTTTATCAGGTAGAATCAGTCAGTGAAGACACATTATGATTTATTACCTTCCGCCGGAGAATGTTTATCGGATCAGACTAAAGTTATATTAAGGAGAATATATGTTTTTACTGACACTCGGATTTATTATCTTATCCTGTCTGTTTGCCACCGTCATGAGCCCGAAATGGGATGATTAAATGAACGCAGACGTATTGTCTCTCTGAACGCCTTTCAGTGTTATATCAAAACTGAAAGGCGTTTTTATTTATGATGCTGTGCAATACCCTGTTCTCCCTTTCCTTCCCGGCAAAAGCACATTTTCAGACTAATCATTTTTTGACTAATTCATATAATTTAACTATCTTTAAGATGTTACCAAGCTGAAAGTAACACCTGACGCCTCTGAACCGGTTTCGTTTGTTCAGAAGCTTTTTTATTTCCCGTCAGAAATGTAGGTCAATAACCCGGTAATATATTGTATATTATGGAAAAAATATAATGCAATATAAGTATCCCACCTGATAAAAACCACTACGTGTAAATACTAAAAATAACCGTGAATACATTTTTATACTGTACATTTTCCGTATAGTCGCTATATTGATAAGCAGTTTTAATTAATTGATATTCACATTACTGACCTGCTCCTGACTGTGCAGGTACACGTTCTGACATGATTTACCCGCACACTAACCTGTGCGGGTATTTTTTATTCCCCGGACGACGGACAGCAGCAGGATTTTTTCCCCGTCAGCGCGGCTTCCTGCACCGGCGGGCAAGCCACCGTGCCGTAAGAACAAAATACACAGCAGTCTCCCGGAAGCGGTTATGGTGTGACACCGTATAAAACAACACCTGCCACCGGTTTCCCTGTAACGGCCTTGTGTTGTGCTTTTGTTTAGACAGCTCCCTTTATTATACACACATGAACTTTCCATACTGTTCATGATTATCATACCTATATCCTTTCCGCCCGGTCACGTTTTGTGTCCGGGCTTTTTTTTATTCTTTTCACTTTCTTCCGGGCACAAAAAAGGTCACCGCAGTGACCTTATTTATTATCTTTGTATCAGCGGGGAATTTTAATGATCCCGCCAATGAAAACACCGACGATAAACGGGAATCCCCCGAAGCCCAGACCGATTCCCCCGCCGATAATCAACTGACCACCGGTTTTTCTGGTGTTACTGACGGAGAAACATCGCCGGTTCCCGGCCGGAGAAAATCAGTAATTCCGCCGCCGCTGACAGCAGCACACTCACGAACAGATAATTCTTTCATACGGATATCCTTATCAATAAAAAAATTATATAGCGACATACCGGTTTACAGATAACGTCATGGTATGTACATATATACTCCATATTATTTAAATCTTAATCAAGAATTCCTTTGTTATACCATAAAAAACAGAGAATAATCCGTATATACCGGTATTCATATTAACTAATCCGTGGTCTTATTTATTATTCACAACGACAATATAATCAGAAATTATCTATCATCCCTCTTCAATAAAAAATAATTTCATTATTTATCTTACACCTCAATTTTAATTACTGACTGTTATTAAATAACACATTACTTACACGAACTGAATCGTTCTTTATTAGCCTGAGACAGTTCCAATGCCGAAAAAACTTTGGCTTTTTCATCATAGTAATCACTTTTCAGTACATCAGAGGCCAGAGTTTCAATATCGCTCCGGTTTGTTTTTTAGTATTTGATTGTACCAGTACCGATGTGGCCAGTTTCTTTATCATAGGAGATGGCGGCACCCGGCGGCCTGTGATATTAATTTTTCAAATAATCGGGATTAATGATACTCCATTATTATTTACCAATAGAAATAAATAAAAAATAACAAGCATCATACCCCTTTACTTTACCCCTGTTTTTTCGCAGAAGAACAAAAATAAATTCCGGAAATAATTAAAGCACCACTTAAAAAATGGAAACTGTGTAATTTTTCACTGAGGAAAAGAACACCAAAGAAACCGCCACTCAGCGGGATCAGGTGAGAGAAAATCTCCCCTCTTGTTGCGCCGATAGTCAGGATACCTTTATTCCACAGCAGGTATGAGAGCCATGACGGGAAAATAACCAGATAAGCAAGCCCGGATATAAACAGCGGCGAGACATAATTACCTATATTACTGATCTGAAAATCATGTGAAAACAGATAAATAATCAGTATTGGTAACATCATCAGGCTGCCGGTCACCGAGCTGATAGCCACAAATGCATTACCCTTCACCTCGCGGGGTTTCAGTCTTAAAAAAGCACAATATAACGCCCAGCTGATAGCTGATCCCAGCGCCCACAAATCTCCTTTATTCAGATGACTGATCACTTCTGAAAAATTCAGGTTACCTTTAAATATCAGATAAATTACGCCTAACGTACTCAATAATACGCCGATATAATTTTTCCCCTGAATTTTTTCTTTAAACACCAGTGCATTGATCAGTAAAACAATTGACGGCGTTGCCGACATATAAATAGCAGCATTAAGCGCTGTGGTATATTGCAGACCGATATACAGCGTGACCGGGAATAAAACCTGTCCGCATAACGACAGAAACAGAATTATCCCTTTTGCCTTTTTCATGAATTCCCACTGCTGTTTCACCTGACTGAAATACAGCGTCATCAGTAAAACCGCCGTCACCAGCCAGCGCAGTTGCGATAAAATCACCGGGTCGGCTTCTGTCACCAATAGATGCCCGACAACATAGTTCCCGCCCCAGAAACACGCCGCCAGCGTTAAGAATAAATAAGGCATATCTCGCTCCCGCCTGGTCAATATTTATCCGACCGTAACATGGTGACCACAAAGCAGGCTTGTTATTTATCAAAATAATTATGGATTTTTAAATAATTTTTAATGGATGTGAGCCGGAGGGATAACCGGCTCTTCTCCCGAATCAGGCGGTGCAGTGCGTCATATTCAAACCGGTATGATTCTTCTTTTTCGTTAACCAGCGCTTTCAGCCGCCCGAAGCGGTCGTAACGGAAGCCGGGATGCTTACACTGGCTGAAAGCGGCAGAATTTGAGACCAGTTTCACATTTACCGTCAAGATTTTAAACGACTGTTTGGTATTAATCTCGGACAGTGAGGATATCCGGACAATTAGCAGCAAAATCAGCAATAACAAGCCCAAATCACCGCGTTCAGGCTTAAAGTTAAGGCGCTGCTCGGGGAGTGATGTGAGGTGATTTACCTGCTTTGGTGTGCCGTTATAACCAAAGCAGGTAAATATATCTTTCAAACCACAGGCTATTTTTAGCCTAAATCTCCTACATATAGTTTATTAAATATAACATCATCATTCAAATCTGAAAAACAATCAAAATCATCAATATCCTCAGGCATTCCATAATAAACATGGAAATCTTTATCAATAACAAGATAGCCTTTTATAATTTCTTGTTTTTTTGATACCTCATTCAATTTTGATGCCGTAATTCCCGGATATAGTTTATTTTTATAGCTACCGCTATATGGCGACTCACACCATAATGCAATGATTATTCCATATTTATCACTAGTAAATGATATTGCACCATCATTTATTTTATAAAGAAAAAATTTCCCTACTAAATTACTGATATCATATTTTTTATCGTAAATTCACTTTTAATACATCTAATTACATCACTAACACTATCACCCAGTGATACCCCACCTATAGATTTCCCTGGAACAATATCAGCATCCGACCTTATAACTATATTCTTCATTACTTACTCCAAGGGTTCATTAAAGAACCATCAATATACACAGGTGAATTCTTTATCCTATCATAATTATTAAACTTACCATGTCCAATTCGTCCATAAACAGACTCTACAGGATCGTTAGGTTTTATTACCTTCCAATAATTACTGTTATGAGTTTTACCCGATGGATTGTAATCAAGATGATATACTTCACCTGATTTTGTGTTTTTTTCAAATACAACATGCTGTGTTTTTTGAGGTGTCGCACTTTGTGGGTATGTAGTTTTCCAAGCTTTACTATTTAAATATACTTCCACATCAGATGTTTTTTTTCCTGACAATAAATCAACATACCGTTTAGTTATCCTGTCTCTCTTATTAAATCTTTTTAGTGAATTGCGGCACGCCAACCCCGACGGATCAACCCACCCCACCGGATTTGGTGCATACTGATACAGATTCACCCCGCCCATCAGCCCTATCGGGTCCTGCTGGGTAAATCTTCCCGCATCCGGTGCGTAGTACCGGAAGGTATTATAGTGCAGTCCGTAATACTCGTATCATCCTGATACTCGCCCTACGGGTCAGCGCAAGCGCTGCTCAAATTTGTTCCCGACAAATTTGTCTCTGTCGAAGTATTGCCCCTGAAAACGCAGATTCTGCTGACCCCGGGATAGAAATTATCCTCTTAAAATTAATTATCTGTTGATAATAATTCCGAGGTTTTTTCAAACTCATACTCTAAGCCTAAATCATTACTTTTATACTTTAATATTTTTTGTAAAATCGGTTTAGCTTCATGCGGTAATCCTATTTCACACAGCAATTCACCTAAACATACTGATGCTTGAACTAATGTGATAATATTGTTTTCATTTTCAGCTTGTAGAACAACATCTTCCAATAGAAACCGACCTTTCTCTAATTGATTGTGATCCAATAAAAAAAGAGCTTTTTGAAATTTCAAATTCGCATCCATATCAACCTCACTTACACCCATATTTTTTAGCGAAATTTCTCGATGATTTTGGTATATTATGTTCAGTCATCATGTTTTTAATATTACTTTGAAGGTCTGCTTTAGTAAACTCTGGGTTTTTCTTAAACCATTCTTTCCACTGGTTATTCCAACCTTCTGCATGTACATTATTATGCAATGCATTTGGTATACGTGATATTTGACGATGAATATAATTGGCGGGATCTTTAATCCCCGCATTTTTCATTTGTTTAATAAATGCTTCATCGTTCATCATCGCTTGAGGAATCAAATGGTGATCCCGCATAGATGCTGGACCGTAACGATCTCTCCATGTTGAAGTAGTTCTAGACATACCTCCTGTTGTTTGTCCTGTAGTCCAACCCCACGGATCAACCCAACCCACCGGATTCGGCGCATACTGATACAGATTTAACCCACCCAGCAGCCCTATCGGGTCCTGCTGGGTAAAGCGTCCTGTATCCGGAGCGTAGTACCGGAAGGTATTATAGTGCAGTCCGGTTTCCCTGTCGAAATATTGCCCCTGAAAACGTAAATTCTGCTGACCCCGGAATCCCGGTGCCGGGTGCTGTTCCCGTTTTAATTTTCCCCACAGGCTGTAGTCACCGTGCCAGATAATACGTCCCTGGCTGTCCGTCACTTCTTCCGGCAGGCCGTTAAGGGCGATGTGGTAATAGCTGATATCCGTTGACTGTTTTTCCGGATGATCAAAGCTTTCTATCCGTGCCAGCGGGTTATAACTGCCGCTGTTATAGACGTAATGCAGGGTCAGATGCGCGGATTTACTGCTCTTCTCCCCCGCCAGCCGCAGACCGTTCCAGCAGAACTGTACCGTCTCTTCCGGCGCCCGGTTTTCCGGGGACTGCTTCAGCCGCTGTGCCTGTGCTGACTGCCAGACCCGTTTGCCGGTTCTGCGCCCGAGGATGTCGTAATCATATTCTGCCCGCTGGTTTCCCTGCGGGTCATGCTCAAAGGTCACGACAGTGATACGGTGCTCCGCATCATAGTGATAATGCTGGCAAACCGCACTGTCACGGACCCGGCGCTGCGCCATACGGCCGAAACCGTCATACGTGTAGTCGTATTCCTCACTGGTGGTGACCTGGTTATTAAACGCCACCTGCCGCTGATGCCCCAGCAGGTTCGCTGCCTCATCATACAGAAACAGCTCTTCACTGAACCCGTTCAGACGCCGGGTCAGCTGCCCCAGCGGATCATAACGGTAGGTTTCATAATGCCAGTGACCCTGAGTGGCCGGGGAATCGGTCTGTCCGTAACTGACGCTGCGCTCCGTCAGGTTATTGTGTTTGTCCCACGTATAACGCTTATCAATGGTTGCCGCCGTGACCCGCGTACTGTTTGCCAGCCGTGCTATCTGCGCGGTGATGCGTCCGCTGCTGTCATACTCCGTCCTCTGGTCAAGCCCGCCGGAGAGCCGGTTGGTTTCCCGGTGCAGCCGGTCACGGCTGTATTCCGCCAGTACCGTCTGTTTTCCGCGCTCCCGCCAGTTCATCTGCTGAAGGTGACCGGAGCCGTAATACAGATAACTCAGCGCCTGCCCGTCCGGCAGCTCTGTGCTGCTGAGGTTACCGTTATCATCATAGCAGTGACGGTATACCCCGGCGCTGTTCTGCTCGGACAACATCTGTCCGTTCAGGTCATACTCAAATTTCAGGATATCCTGCCACGGCACATCCTCCCCGCTGAGCTGCGCCGCTGACCAGACCGTCAGCGGTGCCCGCCGCAGTGTCAGTGCCGTTTTGCCGTACTGATACTCCGTGCGGTAATCACGGTTTTCCCGTGTGGTCAGGCGGCCTGCCGCATCATAGCCATACTGTGTGATAACCGGCTCTTCTCCCGCCTGCGCGGGGATCTCCTCACGGCGGATAAGATTACCCCCCGCATCATACTGATACTGTTTTTGCTGGCCGATCAGATCCTGCTCACGGGTCAGGCGGTGCAGTACATCATATTCAAACCGGTATGATTCTTCTTTTTCATTGACCAGCGCTTTCAGCCGCCCGAAGCGGTCGTAACGGAAGCCGAGACGGTGTCCCGCCGGATCGGTACGCTCTGTGATTTGCCCGAAGATATTACGGCCGAAGGTGATTTTCTTGTCGCCGCTGTCAGTAAACCCGGTGACACGCCCGGCATCGTCATAGGAATAGCGGTTATCCCTGCCGTCCGGTAATTCCTCCCGCAGCAGCTGCCCGCCCTCCGACCAGTGATAGCGGGTGGTCTGGCTCAGTGCATCGGTGATCGTAACCAGTTGCCCGCGATCATCATAGGCCAGTGTAGTGTGATAACCGGAGCAGTCGGTATAGCGGGTCAGTTGCCCCCGGGTATTGTAGCGGTAACGGGTGATACTGCCGCCCGGGTCAGTCTGCTGAAGACAGTCCCCCTGCTCGTCCCATACCAGCCGGGTGGCATGCCCCAGCGGATCCATATACAGGTGGATATCCCCTTTGGCATTATAAAACCAGTGATGCGCCGCACCATTCGGCATCACCTGAATCAGCGGAAACGCAAAATCTTTATCCCACTCCGTGGTGGTGCTGTCGCCGTTCGGATCTGTTTCAGCGGTCAGATTACCGCGTTCATCGTAGGTGTATTGCCAGATATGGCCGAGAGGATCGGTGGCTTTTTTCAGTTTACGGCTCTGATCCCAGTCAAAAAGCCAGGTGGCACCGCTTTCATCTGTAAATTCCGTGATCTGATGCTGTTCATTCCAGCGGCGGAAGGTTTCACCCAGTCCGATCAACTCTGTACGCAGAGTTCTCTCTTGCGGAGAATAGTGCAGTAATGTGTGCTCAGGCCGTCCGCCGTCCGGGGTCTGCAGCCAGTGCTCTGCCACACGGTATACCGGCTGCCCGTTATCATCTGTTTCATTATCAAACTGTGCCCAGCGGTAATGGCTTTGTAACCCGGCGGCATTGATATGCATGTTCATCAGCCCGGTGTCATCATCCTGGGAAAAACGGCGGGTCACTTTCCCGTCAGCACCGGTGACGGCAACAAGAAACTGATGTTCATCATACTGATAACTGACCAGTGTCCGCTCACTATCTGAATCCGGTTGTGATACCGAGAGCAGGCGCTGCCCATCATCTGTATAATGCAGCTGAACGTTAATCAGCCCGCTGTTATCCTGAATAGTGCAGAGTTGCCCTTCCGGACTGTATCGGTAAAACAGGGTGTTGCCGTGACGATCGTGTGACTGCGCAAGGCGTAACCAGCCGTTGCGCTGCGGATCAGTTTCAAACAGCTGATAATCACCGGTATCTGACTCCAGCAAAAAGATATTCTGCAGGCTGCGATAAACCCGGAAGCCTTCATCCACATAGAATGCATCCTGCCCCAGCGCCAGTTCCCCCAGCGACAGACGGCGGCCGGACTTATCATGATAATACAGCGGTGCATCCTCAATAGAGCCGCCGGTATAATCGATTTCAATACTGACATCAAACGGCAGCGCCCAGCCTGTTCCCAGACGGCTTTCACGGGTATTGCGGCTTTGATAGATACGGTGCCAGACCAGCGGGTAACGGCCTTCCAGCACAAAATCGAGTTCCTCATCACCACTGAGGACTTTACTGCCGGTGGCGGCATGGACGGGGCGGGTAATTGCATTAAAGGCACGACCAAGCGCTGCAATAGCTAAACCACCAGCAACATTGCTAATGAATTCTGAAGCTAATGAACACCCCGCTTTACTCAAACATTTACGTAATGCCGGCATTCCCCCTTTGCGGATCAATCCGGCCCACCCGCCAAATACAGCACCAAGAGCCTCACCAGCAAAAGTACAAAGTGGATTACGTCCACTAATAATATCCCGCACGACTTCTTTATTACCACCAATGCGGACAATCGGGGATTCCTGAGTATGATCAATTTTAGCTTCACAGGTGCTTCGATCGCCATTTCGGCAGGCTGGCTGACTGTTTATCTGAACCTTTTTCGATCCCTCAGCGAGATAATAGGGCTTCGAGGCAATATGCCATTTTTTGCAGGTAATTTTGTCCTCATCAACAGGTTCAGCATAAATATTTTTATTTGCCACCGTCCGTGAAAAAAATCCTTCGAAAAAACCACGTTCTGGTGAAGGATATTTTTTGAAAGGATCATTTTTAACGGGTTCTGCCGGGTTAAATTTTTCTGCTACATAATTATAAGCTGCTGTTCCCATACCAAGAGGAGTCAACAAATAAGCCCGCTGCAATACACCCTCCGCGAGATGCCGCGCTTTACCTTTTGGTGGGTTTTGCACATCAGCCATAATGGATTCAGTCAATTTTTCATGCGGAATAATACCGGCAGCACGTGCAGCAGGTTTGCTCTTTGTATTGACGTCAGGAGAACCAGAAACAATTGTTCCGTCTTCCCCCCGCCCAAACCCAATAAAGTTCAATGCATCATTAACAAATTCGGAAGCGCAATCCGCAGCTTCATCAATAACTTCACCTAAAACAAAGCTACCAGCGGCAGCGATCCCAAAAGCTAAAGGTCCGGCCAGCCCCCCGGTACCGACAGTTAACGCGCCCGCTGCAAAAAATAACCCTGCATAAGCTGCACCTTTAACAACGCCATTGACGAAATCAGCTATCATGGACTCATGAAACAGCTTATCCTCCTTTTTGGCTGCGTGAAACTCATTGCCCATATTCGATTCCTTCTGCAATCCATTCAGATTAAGCGGTGCGGGTAAAATTTAATTTCAGTACCTGCCAGTCCTGTAAATCAGCATCAATAAACGGGTGCAACTGACAATATGTCATTACCAAAATACTATTCTCCAACTCATAACCAGCAATGTACTGATAAAGATGTATCCCTTTTTGTTCGGGTTCACAGTAAAAAGCCCATCCCTGTACTCCTGAGGTGGTTGTAAATGATGCAGGATCAGTCACTGCATATAACTTGACCTCTTTGCGGATCACTGCTATTTGTTCCGCTAAATACTGCTTCGCAGTTTTACCTTCCGGCAAACTATCACGCGTCAGCGACAGACTGGTTTTTTTTCCTGAAAACTTAATAATATTCAGGCTATTATCTAAGTAATCTGATGAAGGTAATGTAATAAAACCTTCCTGAAAATTATAATTCATTGTTATACCTTGCTATTCTGGGAATAAATTATCTTTGTTTTTTACAATATCGGCGGGCGTTGGCGACATATCCGTTTTTGCCGGACCACCATCTTTCATGTTTAAATCCAATATATTTCCTGTGTTAATTTGCCCGTCATTTAATGCTGATATGTTGAAATTATTACAAGTGATATTAATAGCTCCGGCCTCAGTCATATGAATTACTGAACTGCCACATACAAACTTTATTTCCTTTGCTGACGCAACAACACATTCGTCTAATACCTCTGTTTTCATTTTGCCAAACACTGAAATGTTCTTATCTGCCTGCACCGCCGTCGTCTGCTCTCCGCCCACTGTCACGCTCTGATTCTGCCCGACCGTTTCCGTGTGATTGGCCGCCACCGATGTACTGCGGTCATTCTGCACCACCGTATTCATGTCTTTCTGGGCGTGCATAAAGACTTCCTGCTTACCGTTTTCATCCTCAAAGCGCAGTTCGTTGAAACCGTCACCTTTATGGGTTTGTGTGCGGAAAGCGGTCTGGGTTTTACTGCCCGGGAAAGAGGATGGCGGGCCGTTACGGCCGTTGTAGGTACAGCCGGTGACTATCGGACGATCAATGTCGCCGTTGAGATAAGAGACGATCACTTCCTGGCCGATGCGCGGTACAGCGGAGAAACCATAGCCGCCTCCGTTCCAGCCCATCGCCACCCGCACCCAGCAGGAAGCACTGTGATCCGGTTTGCCATAGCGGTCCCAGTGAAAATACACTTTCACTGCCCCCTGTTCGTTGGTGTAAATCTCTTCCCCGTCCGGCCCGACAATCGTTGCCAGCTCATCACCGTCTGCCTGCGGACGGAAGCGGTACGGCGGCCGCCATTCGCGGGTGCCGGGGATAAACTGAACGGTGTTACTGAATTTGGTTCCTTCTCCGCCGCCGTTATCCGCCAGCGGCTGGATACCGTGGTGATTGACCGTAATCACCTGCCAGGCTTTATTCATGCTGTCAGACGGATGGTTTTTCAGGGTGAAGATTTTACCCGGCATCAGCGCAAAGCAGTTGGTGCCCGCGGTACCGGTCTGGCGCTGGTTCTGTGACTGCTCATAGCGCAGCTGCGTGAACGGTTTACCGGTCTCATCGTCACGGTAACGACCATAACTTTCATACACCGGGTGCTGTTTATGCACATCGCCGGTGACTTCATGTTTAAACGGATACGACGGGCGATCCGGGTTGTAATCTTTCTGAATGATGACATCGCTGCACAGCTGTTCGGCGTAGCGCCAGGAAAACGCCGTGCTGTCACTGATATCGGTGTCCGCCTGCGGGTTATAGGTCAGATTGATACCGGCGGTCATGCCGAGATGGTTGTCGCTGTAAAACAGTTTCGGGCCTTCCTCGAACCAGAAGTTAATCCCTTCTTCTGCGGCCAGACGGCACCAGAAATCAAAAGCCGATTCGCGCTTCTGAGTGATGTAATCCCGTTTCTGATGCAGTTCGTCCTGGTAGAATTTCAGCTCATTTTTGACATGCGCTTCATCCAGCAGTGTTGCGAGAACTTCCGGCACAGATTGTTTCTGGAAGATGCGGCTGTCCTGGTTGAGGGTCATGATCCACATTTCAGGGCGGATCAGAAAGTGATACCAGGTTTTGTTGCCGTCGGTGTTGCCCTGCTCAGCGGTGGCGAGCACACCCTGCACCGTACGGACTTTGGTACCGTCACGGGTCACGGTCAGAGAAGACGCTTTGCCCAGATGTTCATCAAATGTAATTGACGGCAGCGCGCTGACGGCACTGATCGACAGCGAAAACAGGGAAGAAAGCCCTTCGCTGAGTGAAAATTCGGTGACCTGAAAAGTCTGCTCCGGCAATCCGCCGATTTTACAGGTGAAAACAAGGCCGGAAGGTGAGCGGCCGGTCAGTGCACCCGCCAGGCTGCCTGCACCACCGGGAAGTTTTGCGGCACTGCTGAGGCCGCCGCCGATACCGCCGCCGGGAATAAGATTACCGGCATTGCCTGCACCGGCGGGGAGTTTCGCGGCACCGCTGAGGCCACCGCCGATACCGCCACCGGGAATAAGATCACCGGCATTACCTGCACCGCCGGGGAATTTCGGGGCACCACTGAGACCACCGGCAATACCACCACCGGGAATAAGATCGGCCGCAGAAGGGGTCTGCACTAAGGTTTTTTGTGCCTGTTGTACGGCGGAGACGGCCTTTTGCGCCGATTCCGGCATTTTTTTGCCGATTTCGGATGCAGCCGCATCCTCAGCATATTTCGCGGCACTGTCTTTCAGCGCTGCCGGGTCAATGACCTTTTTTTTGGGATCTTCAGCAAACATACCGGCTCCGGAACTGATCAGGCGGGTGACCCGCCGGAATACGGGGGATCACTGCGGTAAAGCAGGAACACCACAAACCCCCGGAGGAATTTGTGGTGTCAGTGAGCACATTACGCTTCGATTGGTGCACGCCAGTCGTCAGCACCGGAGGTGCCTGCAACGGTATGTTCCCAGTCGATTTTACGGTAAGAGAGTGACACTTCGATCAGTTGGGTGTAATCCGATTTGGCCGGATCCTGGCAGTGCGGCATTTTGCAGTCGATATTCACGATAGTCGCATCTTCCAGCGAGGTAGTGAAGAAATGCTCCTGCTTCCCTTCAACTGAGGTGCGGTACCATTTCAGCTGAACTTTCGGCAGCATTTCACCGGCAGCCAGGGCGTTGTACAGCAGCGGAACCGCTTTGTTCAGTGCAACGGTAAATTTGAACGGACGGTGCGCACGCTGACCGGATGGCTGACCGGACTGCGGATCTGTCGGAACAGTCACAACGTGGTCAAATTCCTGTACCAGCATTTCATCTTCATGGCCCTGCACATAGATGTTGCCGACAGACTCAGCGGTAAAAGCTCCGGCGGTGATATTGCCCTGAGTTTTGCCTTCAATAGAGATATAACATGGAGTTGGCATGATCAAATTCCTTATTTATTAACGGGTAACAGGTGATTACCTGACGAGTAACTTCGTCATCAGCCAGTGCGCATGGTGATAATGATTGAAGCATAAATTTAACTAATATTTATGTAAAGCCTCCGGAGGGTCAAATTGCCGCCCGCATCTCCCGGGATAATCATCTTAAGTTAAAAATCGTGCATAAACAGGATATAATTCCGAAATAATTGCAATAAATGAGTGTTAATAGAATTAAAATTCACAAAATCATGATCATAAATTTAACAAAAAAATAGTGAAATCCGGAAAAACATTAACAGAACAATGTATTACATCCGTTCCGGCTTATGATCAGAAAAATAAAAAAAGTAACAGAATGTTATTATCTGTAATTTACTGATATATATGACAAAATATACATTCATATAAATTACGCTATACATAAAATGATAATATACCGATTTTATAGCGCTGTTATTTTTTGATATGTAAAATAAAATAGGGTCTGTGGGCTGATAACATCATATTTTTACTTTTTTACCGGGTAATACTTATGTCTGTCGCCTGTAATATTCACCTGCGAAATACCTTGACCGGTAGAAATGTTACTATTTATTAGTAAAATTGATTTACGGCATATACGTAAGCACATGCCGTCATTCCGCTGAATTTTGTTTATAAATTCAAAAATAGCCGCAGGATTATTTGTGTTTTTATTAATATATGTAAAATAATATATCAGAGATTAAATTCAAACTTTCACCAGACAGGGCTGATTAATTTCCGCACAGTGTAATTATCACACAATTATTACTGTTACTTATTTTATATTCACCCTTACCTTCTTCTTTATTTTTCTTTATTTTCAATCACCCTCGTATTAATTACCATTCACGCGGGTAATTAATAAGACATTTTACTAATTAAAACCAAAAATATTGCAACATCTGTCTATCAGTTAACTAACATACCCGCTTTATTGGTAAAATAATTTTATTGATTGACAGAGGCATACAGGAGACGATAACTTTTGCATTAACGTATTTTTTGATTTACCTTAAGTTAAATATTTTAATTAGCACCAAATACAATGAATTACATGTGTTACGTGTATTCTACCGGTGATTCGGCCCGGTGCCAGCAATCACTTATCTTATGTATCTATACGGGACAGATAATTCCCTCAATGAAATTCATAAGGATAGTCAATGAGTAAAAATGACCTTGGCAGCGTTGCGCCGAAAGAACGTATTAATATTAAATACACACCTCATGACGGCGGAAGCCAGGCAGAAATTGAATTACCTCATCATCTTCTGGTCATTGGTGACTTCAAAAATAAGGAAGAAGATACACCGATTGAAGAACGAAAAACTGTTTCTATCGATCAGAATAATTTCAATTCAGTGATGGAAAATTCAGGTATTAATCTGACATTTGCTGTTAAAAATCACCTTGAAGAAGAAAGTGATTCAGAAATTCCTGTCAATCTTGATATTAAATCCCTCCGTGATTTCTCCCCTGACAATATTGCGAAAAATGTTCCTGAATTAAATAAGTTACTTGAATTGCGGGAAGCATTAGTTGCACTAAAAGGACCTCTGGGAAATATCCCCGCATTCCGTAAACAGCTTCAGGCGTTGCTGGATAATGAATCCACCCGTGAGCAACTGTTAAAAGAACTGGATATCGTCAGCAATAAATAATTGATGGGAATCGTGTTATGTCTACAGCAACAGAAAGTGTAAAACAGGAAGCAGGTCAGCTCCCTGCCGGTACATCCCTGCTTGATGAAATTATGTCGCAGTCCCGGATGACACCGGAAACCGAAGCCTACGATATTGCGAAACAGGGTGTGGCCGCATTTATCAGTAATATTCTGGCCAGTGATTCAAAAGAAGAGCCGATCAACAAGTTACTGATCGATAAAATGCTGGTTGAGCTGGATAAAAAACTCAGTGCGCAGATGGATGAAATTCTGCATAACGACCGGTTTCAGGAAGTGGAATCGTCCTGGCGTTCCCTGAAGTTACTCGTGGACCGCACTGATTTCCGTGAAAATATTAAAATTAATATTATTCATGCCACCAAATCCGAACTGCTGGAAGATTTTGAATTTTCACCTGAAATTGTCCAGTCCGGTTTCTATAAACATGTCTATTCTGCCGGTTACGGCCAGTTCGGTGGTGAGCCGGTTGCCGCGATTGTCGGGAACTATGCTTTCAGCAATACCACACCGGATATGAAACTGCTTCAGTACGTCAGTGCTGTCGGTGCGATGGCACATGCGCCTTTCCTGTCATCCGTTTCCCCTGACTTTTTCGGTGTGAGCAGCTATACCGAATTACCGGCGATTAAAGATCTGAAATCTGTTTTCGAAGGCCCGGCACACACCAAATGGCGCTCACTGCGTGAGGCGGAAGATTCCCGTTACCTCGGCCTGACCGCACCGCGTTTTCTGCTGCGTCTTCCTTACGATATGGTTGAAAACCCGATTAAAAATTTCAACTACCGTGAAAGTGTCAAGCAGGATCACGACCACTATCTGTGGGGTAACACCGCGTTTCTGCTGGCAGCCGGGATCAACAACAGTTTCGCCAGATACCGCTGGTGTCCGAATATTATCGGGCCGCAGAGCGGCGGTTCTGTCAGTGATCTGCCGGTTCACTGCTTTGAGGCACTGGGCGAGCTGCAGACCAAAATCCCGACCGAAATTCTTATTACCGACCGCCGCGAGTTTGAGCTGGCAGAAGAAGGTTTCATCACCCTGACCATGCGTAAAGGCAGTGATAACGCAGCATTCTTCTCCGCCAACTCCGTACAGAAACCGAAACATTACCCGAACACCCGTGAAGGTAAGATGGCGGAAACCAACTACAAACTGGGTACTCAGCTGCCGTACATGTTCATTATCAACCGCCTGGCACACTACATCAAAGTGTTACAGCGCGAGCAGATCGGGGCATGGAAAGAGCGCCAGGACCTGGAGCGTGAACTGAATATCTGGCTGAAACAGTATATCGCCGATCAGGAAAACCCGCCGTCAGATGTCCGCAGCAAGCGCCCTCTGCGCTCCGCACAGATTCAGGTACTGGATGTCGAAGGGGATCCGGGATGGTACCAGGTTGCTATCCAGGTGCGCCCGCATTTCAAATACATGGGTGCCAGCTTCGAACTGTCACTGGTTGGCCGGCTCGATAAGGAATAACCGGAATGGGGGCGTATTATCATCGTCAGTCTTCACAACCCGTACGCCTTTTTGAACGGATAAGAGGGAAGCACGCCGGTGCTTCCCGTCAGTCCCGCACTGCTGCTCTGATTAATTCGGTCAAATCACACCTGACACTGGTGCTGAATACGCGGCCGGAAACCTGTCAGAGCAGCCGTGATCTGGGCGTGACGGATCTTAATGATGCCACCGCGACGGCGGTGGATTTCCGTGCCAGTCTGGAAACTTCCATCCGGGAATGCATTCTCCGCTATGAACCGCGTATCAGTGATGTCGCGGTGGAAGGTGTGATTGATGAGCATAACCCGCTGCTGCTGGAGTTCCGGATAACCGCACTGGTGTTACTGGAAAATCAGTCTCAGTTAATTGAATTTAATATGCAGATGGACAGTCACCGGCACTACAGACTGAAGCAGGCCTGACAGAATGCCCCGTAATCCCCGTTTTTCTGATGAACTTGAATATCTGCAACTGCTGGAAGATACCGTTGCGCGTCACAAGCCGCATCTGGTTAATTTTCTGGCGGAAAAAAGCTCAGATCCGGATGTGCTGCGGCTGCTGGAAGGTTTTGCTTATCTGTCTGCCTCCCTGCGCAGTCAGATTGAACGCCAGTTTCCGGAACTGACCAACAGTCTGGTCACGATGCTGTGGCCCAGTTATGCCCGGCCGTTTCCGTCAATGACAGTAATGCAGTTCACTCCCTCACCTGCCCTGCATCTGCCTGTTTCGGTACCAGCGGGAACATTGTTTGAGAGTCAGCAAATCACGCTGGATGAAAGTGATGCGGAGGAGGATGTTCTGCATCAGATGACCTGCCATTTTACGCAGAGCCGCGACCTGCGCGTTATGCCGTTTACGGTTTCCTCGGTGACCGCTGACAGGCAGTCAGTGACGGTTTCATTTTCACTGCCGCAGCCGGTCCGGCTATCGGATTCCGGCCTGCCGGAACTGCAGTTTTATCTCGGCGGGGATGATTACACCGCGCATGAACTCTATTTTCTGCTCAGTCACGCGGTGTCAGGGGCGACACTGACTACGGAAAAACACACGTATCAGGCGGAAAATTTTGCCGTGTCACCGGCCGGGTTCAGCCGTGAGGATGCCCTGCTGCCCTATCCGAGAAACAGTTATGAAGGGCATCGCCTGTTACAGGAATACTTCAGTTTTCCGCGTGCCTTTCTGTTTCTGAATATTGAGGGGCTTGATGATATCCCGGCGGTGATGTCCGGCGATCGTTTTTCCCTGACCATTCACTTTTCCCGTCCGCTGCCCCCGGCTGCGGATATTAACAATGACAGTATCCTTATCAACTGTGTTCCGGCGGCTAACCTGTTTCCGATGGAAAGTGAAGCCATTGAGCTGGATGGCAGACAAAGTGAGTACCCGCTGAGTCCGGGCTTTGCCCATCCCGGCAGTTACGACATTTTTTCGGTCACCAGTGTGGACGGACTGCGCCGCAGCGGCAGCCAGCCGGTCAAAATGACACATTACACCCAGTTTGAAAGCTTCCATCATCAGGATCCGGTCAATAAAGGTGATGATGAGCAGTATTACCGGCTGCGTACACTACCGTCGCCGGATGACGGCGGGTTCCGTCACCGGATTTCCTTTGTCCGCAGTAATGAACCGGCGCTGGTCGGCTGTGATGAAACAATTTCCGTTTCTCTGCTCTGCACCAACCGGGATGTGGCCGGTTATCTGCGGACCGGTTCTGTTACCCGCTGCACAGAGCCGCTGCCGGATATTGCGGCGGTCAGCAATATCATAAAACCGACACAGACACTGCGTCCGCTGCTGGATCACTCTCTGCACTGGTCGGTGCTGACTAACCTGTCGCTGAATTATCAGTCCCTGCTGAGCCTGGACGCACTGCGCGAACTGCTGCAGCTTTACGATCTGACATCGGTATTCCACCAGCAGACTGCCCGTCAGGCACAAAAATGCCTGGATGCCCTGGTGAGCATGACCACACAGCCCGCCGAATATCTGTACCGGGGATTACCGGTGCGCGGGCTGAAATCCACCTTATCTGTTTATCAGAGCGCGTTCTCCTCCGAGGGCGGGCTCTATTTGTTCTGTTCCGTTATTGCTCACTTTTTCGGGCTCTATACCAGTGTGAATACCTTTCATGAGCTGGAAGTGATCAATATGGATAACCGGGAAGTGTATTTATGGCCGGCGAAAATCAATCACACCGTTCTGCGCTGACATCGCCTGTCAGCGACGGCACTGCCGCCATGACGGAGTATGACTTTTATCAGCTGGCAGAGTTACTGAGCAAATCCGTGACGGCGGCGGGAAAATCCGCACAGGAGAGTATCCGTTTCTCGGCAAGTGCCGGAATTGCCTTTCCGACACGGGATGTGGCCGGGGTCACCCGCCGTGAGGACGGCAGTTATGACGTCAAAGTGGCGTTTCTGGGCCTGCACGGCAGTCAGTCGCCGCTGCCGGGCTATTACCTCGACAGCCTGGCGTGGGAAGAAGCCCAGCAGACCGAAAGTGTCACCGATTTTCTTAATCTGTTTAATCACCGCTTTGTCGCACTGCTGCACCGGATCTGGCGGAAATACCGCTATTACATTTCGTTTGAGCCGGACGGGCGCGACCCGTTCTCCCGCTACATGTTCACGCTGCTCGGGCTGGGCAGCGAAAGCAACCGCAGCCGGATCCGGATCAACCACAACAAAATGCTGGCTTACGCCGGATTACTGGCAAGCCCGGGGCGCTCTCCGGATGTGGTGTGCAGCCTGATTTCCCACTGTTTTGATCTGGACAACGTGAATCTGTCCGGCTGGGAAAGCCGCCGGGTACCGATTGCGGACGATCAGCAGAACCGGCTGGGCGAAATCCTGTACAGCGCCAGCCGCACCGCGCAGCCGCGCACCCTGCTGGGTGAGAATTTCAGCCTCGGTGCACGTATAGAAGACTGTAACGGTAAATGCACTATCGAAATCAGTGAGTTATCACTGACCCGTTACATGCGTTTTTTACCGAACGGCCCGGATTATCTGCCGCTGGTCGCTTTTGTGTCTTACATCATGCATGAGCAGCTGGCCTGGGATTTACGGCTGCGGATGGCGGAAAAACAGGTCGGCGGGATGGTTCTCGGCGAGAAAGATAACAACCAACTGGGCTGGCGGAGTTTCCTCGGGCAACCGGAGCTGAAGCCTTTTGTGACGATTTCAGTATTGGAATAACATAATGGATAAACCACAACTTAATTTTCATTTAGTCAACAGTAACCGGCTGGAAAGCGGCCGGGCTGCTGCGGCTCAGTTTTCCTCACAGGGCGGTACCATCGGCAGTAACGCCGACTGCACCTGGTCACTCCAGGACAGCCTCGGCAAAGTCGCCGGCATCCAGTGCCGCATTGTCTGGCAGGATCAGACATTCTGCCTGAAAACCCTGACCGAGCCGGTCCGTCTCAATCAGACCGCGATCCCCCGCCACGCCGGTGCTGTCCGCCTGTCTCAGGGGGATATCATTGAGATCGGGGAACTGCAGTTTAAAACCCATCTGGCCATGACTGATGAACCTTACCGCGATCCGATGGCCGTGGCACCACAGGATATTGTGTCCGCGGGCAGCAACCCGCTGGATAACCTGATGGACACCCGCGCCGCTCAGGATGATGCCCCGCTTCAGGGGGATGATACCGCACCGACCGTCCGTGGTTCACGCACCCGTGACCCGTTGCAGGCACTGGAAAATGAAAGCCTGACCACCGGCGGTTCACAGACAGAAAATGATATTCCCGGCCTGCTGGCCGATCGCCGTCCGGCCTCGTCTGCCGCCATGCCGCTCTCCGATAACAGAGGGAACACCATCGTGCAGGAATATATGGATCTGCCGAAGCTGTCCGCCACCGATCGCGCTGATGAACTGCTGCCGGTCACTGATGCGGATCATATTGCGGTCAATCCGCTGATGCACGGGATGGAAGCCCATCTGCCGATGCACAACTCCCGTCAGGCCAATGATTTTCTGACCGAGGTCGGCCGGACACTCAAAGCCGCGATTGAAGGTCTTCTCGCATTACAGAAAACCCAGGATAACCTGCGCGACAAGCAGTTGCGGCCGATTGAGGATAACCCGCTGCGTCTGAACGTGGATTATCAGGAAGCCCTGCATCTGCTGTTCGGCGATGAACGCAGCCCGGTGCATCTGTCACCGACAGCCGCCGTCAGCGAGAGCCTGACCAATATGCAGCTCCATTATCAGGCCAACCTGGAAGCGATTTCCGCAGCGCTGGATACCATGCTTGACGCTTTCTCACCGGAGCGGCTGCTGGCCCGTTTCTCCCAGTATCAGAGAGCCGGGGAAGAATGCAGTTCAGATCCGGCCTGGGCGTGGCAGATGTATGTCAGCTACTACCGCGAGCTGAAATCCTGCCGCCAGCAGGGCTTTGAAAAACTCTTTTATGAAGTTTACACCCATGCCTATGACCGGGCATTACGTAAAGGCTTATAAGGGACATCCATCATGAGTGTGAAACTGCGATACGGATTGTTGCTGCTGGTACTGGTGTTAAGCGGATGCAGCAAATCCTGGGAAGCGACCAAAAAAGTCGGCAAGGTGCTGTGGGATCCGGATATTCCGGTGGGCAAAGCGAACCAGCAGCCATCTGAAATTGCGATCACACTCCTGGCGGAGCCGGATATGAACCCGAATCCGGACGGAGAGCCGTCTCCTGTGGAGATGCAGCTTGTGTATCTCAGCGAGGACTCCCGCTTTGAATCGATGGATTTCGACCAGCTGGATGACAAACCGCTGCCGGATGTGCTCGGTAAAAACTATATCGATCATCAGGATTACACACTGACACCGGATCAGTACAAACCGCTGGCGTTACTGCGGACCTCCGGTGAGAACCGCTATCTGGGCGTGATTGTCCGTTACTCGGATCCTAACGTCACTGAATGGAAGAAAATCATCAAGTTAAGCGGGATCGGACGGCAGTATTACATCCTGGTTCATGTCCGGGCAAATGAAGTGGAATTGCGCAAAGAGGAAGAAGAATAATATGTCGATGAAAAACCGGGTTATCTGGCGCGAAGGTCTGTTTATCAAGCCCCAGCATTTTCAGCAGCAGCAGCGCCACCAGGATTATGTGACAGAGAGCCTGCTCTCTGCGTTCTTCGGCCACTATGCCGGATTTACCTCTCTGGTGATCAACGAAGATATTCTGCGGCTGGGCCGGGTCGGTATATCAGAGGCGACCGGGGTCATGCCGGACGGTACCCTGTTCTCGATGCCGTCACAGGATGAACTGCCGCCGCCGATTGATATCACGCCGCTCAATGATACCGGCAATAACATTATTTATCTTGCTCTGCCGCTGCACAGTGCCACGGTCAATGAAATCGCAGCCGGGCATAATAATCACCTGACGGCGCGCTATAAAGAGTTCCGTCTGGATGTCCGTGATCTGCACACCGAAAGCGGTGATGTCAGTATGCTGAATGTGGCGAGACTCAGCCCGGTGCTGAAACAGGGTGCCGCAGAGCTGAATGCTTATGTCTCCGTGCCTGTCTGCCGCATCAGCGAACAGACGGCAGACGGCGGCCTGATCCTTGACGATACCTTTATTCCGTCCTGCCTTAATATCCGCCTGTCACCGTCACTGACCGGCTTTCTCGATGAACTGAGCGGTACACTGGCTGAACGCGCCCGCCAGCTGGCCGGACGGATCGGCTCACCGGGGCAGCAGGGTATTGCCGATGTGGCGGAATTTATGATGTTACAGCTTCTGAACCGCGCATCCCCGCGTTTTGCTCACTTTGCCGCTCAGGATGTGCTGCATCCGGAGCCGTTATTCTGTGAACTGCGCTCATTATGCGGCGAACTGCATACTTTTACCGATCAGTCACGGCTGGCCGGACAACTGCCGAAATATAACCACCAGGCGCTGACAGAATGCTATCCGCCGCTGATGCGGGCACTGCGTCTGGCACTGAGTGTGGTACTGACTCCGCGCGCTATTGCGATTCACCTTCAGGAACAGGAGCACGGCATCCGCGTGGCGACTATCCAGGATCAGCAACTGTTGCAGCAGGCCGAGTTTATCGTGGCGATCCGCGCCCAGATGCCGCAGGAACAGCTGCGCCGCCAGTTCACCCAGCAGACCAAAGTCACCTCCATCAGCCGCATCCGCGACCTGGTCAGTGTCCAGCTGCCGGGCGTGCCGCTGATCGCCCTGTCTGCCGCACCGCGTCAGCTGCCGTATCACGCGGGTTACACCTATTTCCGGCTGGATCGCCAGGGCACCGCCTGGCAGGAAATTCAGCAGAGCGGCTCTGTCGCCTTCCACGTTGCCGGCAACTTCCCGGAGCTGGATATTCAGTTCTGGGCCATCCGTAACGGGGGCGATTTATGACCGATGATTTACTGACCGGCGGCCTGCATGACGATGTGTCTGATGACGCGCAGTATCTGCGTCAGCGGATGCACAAGCAGTACCGGATCCCGCTGCGCGGGGAAAATATCAATCCGATGATTGATGCGGCCACCCCGCTGCTCGGCATGGTTATGCGGATGCATACACTGTCCGGCTCGCCGCTGCCGGACAAGCTCTACCAGCAGGTGGTGACCGATATCCAGGCTATCGAGCAGCAGCTGCAGTCCCAGGGCTATGAGCCGGGTGCGATTGTCTCCTTCCGCTATGTGCTCTGTACCTTTATTGATGAAACCGCGCTGGGCCTCGGCTGGAACACAGACAACGGCTGGGTGAAAAAATCCCTGCTGGTGCATTTCCATAATGAATCCTGGGGCGGGGAGAAAGTGTTCATTCTTATTGAACGCCTGCTCGGTGAGCCGAAGCGCTATCTGGATCTGATTGAGTTTATCTGGCTGTGCCTGTGCCTCGGTTACCGGGGCCGCTATAAAGTGACGCAGGGCCATAACGATGAATTCAACCGTCTGCTGCGCCGCCTGCAAAAACAGATCCGCCAGCTGCGCCCCGAACAGGGCTCTGTTGTGCTGTATGAAGATACCGCCTCTGACCCGCACCGTTACCGGCTGGGTAAACGCCTGCGCCTCAAATATATCTTTATCGCCGGTCTGTTGCTGGCCGCCGGTATTTACGGCCTGTATCTGTCGCAGCTGAATAATCAGACACAACATATTTTGGAACAACTAACTCCGCTACTGAGTCAGGGTATACACTGATGATAAATGTCGATCTCTCAACGCTCGTTAACCGTCTTGATCCTGTTGCCAAACATGCACTGGAAAATGCCGCCGCCCGCAGTGTCAGCGAGCAGCAGCCGGAAATCACCACTGCACTGTTTTTAAGCAGCCTGCTGGAAACCCCGTTAACCGATGTACGGGTGATTTGCCAGCGTGCCGGTATTGATCACAGTGAACTGGCAGACATGACCGCAGAACTGATCCCGCCGCATCAGGCACTGACCCAGGGCTATCCGGGGTTTTCCCCGCTGCTGACTGAGCTGCTGAAAGACAGCTGGCTGGTCGCCTCCGCCGAATATCACCACACCACACTGCGCTCCGGTATTGTGCTTCTGGTTCTGCTGCAGATGCCGCAGCGCTATCTGCCGCAGCAGGCCTGCACACTGCTCAGCAACATCAACCGCGAACAGCTGAAACAGCAGTTTGATGAATGGACGGCGGGTTCGGCAGAAAGCCAGTCCGGTGATTTCAGCACTCAGCCTGCGGGCAGCAATACCCCGGCGGCTGACAGCCTGCTCGCGCGTTTCACCCAGAATATGTCAGAGCTGGCACGGCAGAATAAGCTGGATCCGGTTCTGTGTCGTGATAACGAAATCGACCTGATGATCGACATCCTCTGCCGCCGCCGCAAAAATAACCCGGTGGTTGTCGGTGAGCCCGGCGTCGGGAAAAGTGCCCTGATTGAAGGGCTTGCACTGCGTATTGAAGCCGGTGAGGTACCGGAGAAACTGCGTGGCTGTCAGCTGCATGTGCTGGACCTGGGCGCAATTCAGGCCGGGGCCGCCGTCAAAGGCGAGTTTGAAAAACGCTTCAAAGGGCTGATTCAGGAAATCATCAGCTCCGCCACCCCGATCATTCTGTTTATAGATGAGGCTCACACCCTGATCGGAGCCGGTAACCAGCAGGGCGGCACTGATGTCGCCAACCTCCTCAAGCCGGTTCTGGCGCGGGGTGAGCTCTGCACTATCGCGGCCACCACCTGGAGTGAATACAAAAAATATTTTGAGAAAGATGCGGCACTGGCACGACGCTTCCAGCTGGTTCAGGTCAAAGAACCAACTGCTGCGGAAGCCGTGATTATCATGCGCGGCCTGCGGACTGCCTATGAATCTGCCCATCAGGTCTTTATTGATGACGATGCGCTGCGCGCCTCGGCAGAGCTGAGTGACCGCTATCTGTCCGGCCGTCAGTTACCGGATAAAGCCATTGATGTGCTGGACACCGCCTGTGCGCGGACCGCGATTAATCTGACCTCACCGCCGAAACAAATTTCCGCCCTGAAAACACAGTTACACCAGATTGGCACGGAATGTGATGTACTGGAGCGTGAAGCCCTGCTCGGGCTGGTGGATCATACTGATCGCCTGGCCGCATTGTATCAGCAGTCTGAACAGTTACAGCAGTCACTGGACCAGTTACAGACTGACTGGCAGGCACAGCAGACATTAGTCCGCGATATCATCCGCTTACGGGCAAAATTGCTGGACAATGCAGCATCATCTGACGAACCGGCACCGGAAGAACCTGCAGAGGCAAACGACGCACCGGCACAAACAGATACCGCAGCTGAACCGGCAGAGACAGACGACGCCGCTGAGCCGGAAGCTGCTGAACCGGAAACCACAGAGAGTATCCGTGAACAGTTACAGGCTCTGAACGCAGAACTGGAAAGCCGTCAGAAACTCTCCTCTCTGGTGTCGCCGCATGTCGGCAAAAAACAGATTGCCGAAGTGATCGCCGAATGGACCGGTGTTCCGCTCAACCGTCTGTCACAGGATGCCCTCGCGGTGGTTACCGAATTACCGGCTTACCTTGAGGAATCCATCAAAGGCCAGGATCTGGCGATTGCGCATCTGCACAAACACCTTCTGACCGCCCGCGCCGATCTGCGGCGGCCCGGCCGTCCGCTGGGCGCTTTCCTGCTGGTCGGTCCGAGCGGTGTGGGGAAAACCGAAACGGTATTACAGATAGCGCAGCTGATGTTCGGCGGCACACAATATCTCACCACCATCAATATGTCCGAGTTCCAGGAAAAACACACGATTTCCCGTCTGATCGGCTCCCCGCCGGGGTATGTCGGCTACGGCGAAGGCGGTGTGCTGACGGAAGCTATCCGCCGCAAACCGTACTCTGTTGTGTTGCTGGATGAAGTGGAAAAAGCCCATCCGGATGTGCTGAATCTCTTTTATCAGGCATTTGATAAAGGGGAAGTGGCTGACGGCGAAGGCCGTGTGATTGACTGCAAAAACGTCGCCTTTTTCCTGACCTCAAACCTGGGTGACAGTACGATTGTCGCTTATGAAAACCGGCCTGATGAACTGCTGGATGCACTGTATCCGGAACTGACCGCGTTCTTCAAACCGGCACTGCTTGCGAGGATGGAAGTGATCCCGTTCCTGCCGCTCAATGACGAAACACTGACACGGATCATCCGCTTCAAACTCGGCCAGCTTGAAACACGTCTGGTACAGCGTTTCGGCGCACAGGTCACTATCAGCGATGCCGTTTATAAGGCCATTATTCAGCGCGCCAACCGGGCTGAAAACGGTGCCCGTATTCTCGAATCGGTGATTGACGGCCATTTACTGCCGCCGTTGTCTCTGCTGCTGCTGAAACACACCGCAGCCGGAAAAACTATCCGCCATATCACGCTGTCGGCGACTGATGAGGAATTCACAGCTGAGGTGGATGCGGAATAATGAGAAACCGACTGAAAAATGCGCTGTCACTGATGGACTGCCAGACCACCGAATCGCTGATATCGCAGTTTCTGCCGCACTGTTTTTACCGCAGCTCCCTGAGCGCACTCGCTGTTGTGGTGCTCAGCCCGCGGGATAACCGGCTGCTCAGTTACTCGGTCGATTATGCACAACCGCAGGTCACCACCGGTCTGCTGGATACGGACGCTTCTGATATCCGCCAGCCGCTGGTACAGGTGACATTTAACCGGACACCGCTCTGCTGGACAAATCTGTCACAGGGCAGCTATCTCGAGGAATGCACCCTGAAAACGTTTATCCGCGGGCTGCCGGCGAATACCGGTATCCACGGATTTCCGTTCTGTGACCACGAGGGCAAACCCGCCGGGGCTATCTGCCGCCTCGGCACCGGGCTTATCCGCACAGAACACGAACGGGGCATGACGGCTATCTATTACCGGATTTTTTGTCATCACTTCTGCACGCTGACCCGCCGGATGCAGATCCGGATACAGAACCAGCAACTGCGGGGATTGCTTCAGCTGGCTCTGGAAAAGGAGCGCAGACTGGAAGCGATGATGACACAGACCATGGTGACACCGGCACCGGTGCAGTCATCCGACCCTGACCTGTCAGGGATCAGGGATCTGACTGCCGCCCTCGACCGGTATGAAGCTGACATTCTGAACTACCGGATGCAGGCGGATAACCAGGACCTGAATGAAATCGCCGTGAACCTGAATATGTCCAAACGTGCGCTGGTGTATAAATTAAAAAAATACGGATACATATCATGACCAAAAGGATCCTTCAGAGCGTGACCGCCCTGCTGATACTGACACCGCTGTGGGGCACGGCACAACCGGCTGCCCCGCTTTCCGGTGAAATGTCAGCACTGCTGGACACCTGCCGCAAAGAGCCGTCTCCGCTGATACGTCTGGACTGCTATGACAACATCGGCCGCGATAAAGCCGTGCCGCAGACAGAGCAGGCCGCGAAAGGCGATATCTGGCGCCGGGCGGCAGCTAATGAAGAGAAACGGACAGAACATACTGTCACCTTCATCACTACCCAGCCCCGCGAAGGCACCTGGCCTGTGGTCATGACGGCTCCGGCTATCGGCACACAACCGCCCCGCCCGATCCTGATGCTCAGCTGTGTGGATAACATCACCCGGATGCAGCTGGTCATGAACACCCCGGTGACAACCCGCACCATCCGTTTATCCACCCCGCAGACCTCATTCAGCAGCGACTGGTTTATCCGCGAAAACGGCTATGTGCTGGAATCCAGCCGGGGTCTGGCCGGGATCGATGAAATCAAACGCATTATGACCGGCGATAAACTGACTATCACGCCGGAAAACGGGGAACCGGTGACTTTTGATCTGTCTCAGCTGACAGAAAGTATCAAACCTTTACGTGCGGCCTGCCGCTGGTGAATAGCATGATAGCGACACGTTTTAACTGGTCTGAACAACTGCTCGCCCCGCTTGACCCCGGGCAGATAAGCAGTGCTGTCAGTGACAGTAACCCGGACTGGGAATATATCGACAGCGAAATGGTTAAATTCGGCTCCCTGACGCACGCCTCACTGGATATTGAGGCGATTCAGTCACGGATCCTGACACTGCTCTCCGCCACCACAAAAGATTTCCGCCTGGTGGTGCATCTGCTGCGAACCCTGCAGCATGCCGGAAATGCAGAGGAAGTTGCGCTCGGCGCGCAACTGTTCTCTCTGTTCTGCCGTCAGTTCTGGCACAGCTGTTACCCTGAAAATATCAGGCTCAAAGTCCGCCTGACGCAACAGGTTTTACAGCGCTTTGAGCTGGCACAGGATAATTTCACCCGTCAGGCCACCACCGCACAGCGCGATGATGTCCCCGGGGGCTTTGCCGGACTGGCACAGTTCTGGAGTGAAGACCATCAGGCACTGTCACAAAAACTGGATGACCTGAGCCGGGGTTACCGCCGCATTGAAAACAGCACACCGGATGATATCTCTGCCTCCGCACATCCGGCGGCGGACACAGCGAAAACCGGGCCGTCTGCCGATCCGGCGCCGCGTGATCTGCCCGCTGCAGATACAGAAACAGACACTGACTTTCCGGCTGCAGACATTGACAGCGGCAATGACCGCACCCGCAAAACAGCCCTGCTGAATGCCGCAGATGCCCTTTGCCGCCGCGCGCCTGAAAATGCCATCGGCTATCAGTTGCGCCGTTATGCCATCTGGCACACCATTCAGTCAGTACCGTCCGCCGATGCCGCCGGTAAAACCCCGCTGGCGGCTGTTTCCGCTGACCGGGTTACTGATTACCGCAAACAGCTGACACAGGCTGATCCGGTATTACTGGCTGATATTGAACAGAGCCTCAGCCTCGCCCCTTACTGGCTGGATGGCCATTATCTGGCCGCACAGGCTGCACAACAGCTGGGGCTGGATGCGGTTGCACAGGCTATCCGCCGCTGTGCATCGGAATTTACCGCCCGCCTGCCGCAACTGACCACTCTCAGTTTTTCCGATAAAACGCCGTTCGCCAATGCTGACACCCTCGCCTGGCTGAACACCACAGACGCCGCCGCCACCGGTATCAGTACCGGCTGTATACAGGCCGATACGGATGAGATAACCCGCTGCTGCCGGGAAAATGGTCTGGATGCGGCACTGAAAAAAATTGATGACGCCATAAACCGGGCTGAACAGCTGCGTGATCGCGTCTGCCTGCAACTTCTGGCCGCCTCTCTGTTTGAACAGTCCGGCATGACGGGGCTTGCTCAGGCTCAGTATCAGCAACTGTATGACATCGTATCACGCAGCACAGTAACGCAGTGGGAACCCGCTTTACTGCAACAGCTTACCGGAAAGCTTCCGGAGTCCGATTTCAGAAGGAATAACGTTTAATGAAAAAACCATCCTTATCATCCGTGAATGCACAGGGTCTGATCAGAAAATGGTTTAAAGCCGACAAACCCAGACTCAAATCGGCATGGGCTGTTTTTCTGGCCATCATTCCGGCGCTGATCCTTATCTGGATTTGGATCTGGGGTGCGGATTTCCGCTTCCGTGATGACTATCCGCTGCGTCCGGTCAGCGCCCGCTGGCTGGCGACGCTCGGGCTGTTCCTGATTGTTATCGGCTGGGTCGGATATACCGCCCGGCGGCGTGTCCGCGAGCTGGAAAAACTGAAACTGGATGTTGAGCTGGCTGTGGCAGACCCGGTCCGCAAAGATATTGAATTTCAGAACCGCTATCTCAGCCACTGGCTCAGCGAACTGCGCCGCCATCTCGGTGACAGCGGTCATTCGCTCTACCAGCGCCCGTGGTATCTGGTGCTCGGAGCAGAGAACAGCGGCAAACATACCCTGTTTTCCGCCAATCTCGGCCTGCTGGATCTGGTACCGCAGGACCGGATCATCTCAGAAGACGGTATCGGCCTGCATGTACGCTGTTCACTGACGGATAAAGCGGTGCTGCTGATGCCGCGCGGGCATCTGATCACCCAGCAGCACGAAGACAGTGAAAAACCGCAGCTGTACCACCGTCTGTGGAACAGCCTGCTTGAGCGCATGGTGGCAGAACGCACCCGCCAGCCGCTGAACGGTATTATTCTGACCATCGACACCGCCCGGCTGATGACCGAAGATAAAGAAGCGGGCAGCCGTTATTTTACCGACATTCATATGCGCCTGCAGGATATCCGCCTTGCCTTTAACACCCGCCCGCCGGTGTATATCGTGCTGACCAAACTGGATCTGTTACAGGGGTTCAGTGCCATGTTCCAGTCACTGGATGTGACAGAGCAGGAATCCGTTCTCGGTGTGACCTTTACCCGCGACAACCAGCACAGTTGGGTCAGTGAACTCACCACTTTCTGGGAAAAATGGATCCGTCAGCTCAATGCCGCGCTGCCGGAAATGATGCTGAACCGGGTGGATGACAGCCAGCGCAGTGAACTGTTCAGCTTTATCCGCCAGATGGTCGGACTGCAGAATAAAGTGACCGGGCTTACAGAACAGCTCATCGGCAGTAATGATGACGACATCCCGCTGATCCGCGGTATCTATCTGACATCCTCCGCCCAGCGCGGCCAGATCGACGATATTTTCACCCAGAGTGCCGCCGTGCAGTACAACCTGCCGCCCGCACCGACACATACCTGGCCGGTCAGCGAAAACCAGACCTGGTTTACCGGTCAGCTGGTCCGCGATGTGTTATTTTCAGAGCCGAACCTGGCGGCGGAAAACCGTTTCTGGCTGCGCCGTCATCACCACAAAGTCTTTTTTGCCTCGGTTGCCACCGCAGCGGGGATCATCGCCCTCTGGACCGGCTGGCACCATTACTACGACCAGAACTACCAGGCCGGTAAAAACGTGCTTTCCGAAGTCAGTGCATTCAGCAGTGTGACGGCGGATAACCAGCAGGACACCACCGGCGTCCGCCAGTTGCCGATCCTCAACCCGCTGTCGGAAGCGACACTGGCTTACGGCAACTACCGTGAGAAAAACGGCCTTCTGACTGACCTCGGTCTCTATCAGGGCAAAAAAATCGGCCCGTATGTGGAAAAAAGCTATCTCCAGTTACTGATCGAACGTTTCCTGCCGGCCATTATGGCCGGACTGCAGCAGGATCTGGCACAGGCACCGGAAAACAGTGAAGAAAAACTCGCTATTCTGCGTGTCATGCGCATGCTGGAAGACAAAAGCGGCCGTAATGATGCGATTGTCAAAAATTACCTGCGCAAGCGCTGGAGCCGTGAATTTACCGGGCAAAACGAAATTCAGTCACAACTGATGGCACACCTCGATTATGCCCTTGAGCATACTGACTGGGCGGCAGACCGCAATCGCGGGGAAATGGTCGCTAATCAGGCCTTTAAGCCGTTCGCGCCGGTTATCCGTGACGCCCAGAAAGAGCTGAGCCAGCTCTCACTCTATCAGCGGGTGTACCAGACACTGCGCCTGAAAGGCTTTAATGAGCTGTCATCGCCGCTGGATCTGCGCCATATGATCGGGCCGGGTTTCAGCCACGTTTTCGTCTCACTGGATGATGAAAAACTGGAAGTGCCGCAGTTCCTGACCCGCAACGGCCTGCTCAATTACTTTATCCGGCAGAATGAGGAACTGGTGGATCTGACCGCGCTGGATGCCTGGGTACTGAACCTGTCACAAAACGTCCGTTACAGCGAAAGCGACCGCCTGGAAATTCAGCATCAGATCAGCGAACAGTATCTCGGTGATTATGCCGCGAACTGGCGGGCCGCCATGAGTAACCTGGAAATCCGTGAGTTTGAAACTATTCAGGATGAAATCAATGCGCTGGAGCAGATCATCAGCGGTGAGCAACCGTTACGCCGTGCCCTGCAGATTCTGCGGGATAACACCAGCCTGCCGGCCGTGGACAACAATCTGACGGAGAAAGAAAAGCAGGCCTTTATGGCGCAGAGTCAGTACCGTTTACTCAGCCGCATCAACCGGGAATTCTCACCACAGACAGAAATTCTGGTCAGTAATAACGGCGAGAACCTGCAAAACGTCAACCAGAAACTGAATGAACTGCACCGTTACCTGCTCAGTATCGAAAATGCGCCGGTGCCGGGCAAAGCCGCTCTGAAAGCTGTTTTCCTGCGGCTGGAAGAAAATAACCGCGATGCCATTTTTGAAGTCAGCCAGATGGCGAAAACCATGTCGGAGCCACTGGGCCGCTGGATTGGTGAGCTGGCCGATCAGGCGTGGATCGTGGTACAGAAAGAGGCTATCCGCTATCTCGAAGTGGAATGGAATGAATCAGTGGTCAAACAGTACAACAGCTATATCGCAGGCCGTTATCCGTTTGATCCGAAATCAAACCGTGATGTGCCGCTGAGTGAGTTTGAACGCTTCTTCAAACCGGGCGGAACGCTGGATGCCTTCTGGCAGCAGAATCTGCGGCCGTTTGCCGAAAACAACCTGCTGGTCAATGAGGATGGTCAGTCGCTGATCCGTCCGGATGTGCTGGAACAGATTGAAACCGCCAACCGCATCCGCAACACCTTCTTTACGCCGCAGGGCAACCTCGAAGCCCAGTTTGCCATTGAGCCGGTACAGTTATCCGGCAGCAAACGGCGCAGCGTGCTGAACCTCGACGGGCAGATCCTCGACTATGCACACGGACGCAGTAATACCGCTCATATGATCTGGCCGAACTCCATGCGCTCCGGCGGGGAAAGCAAGCTGACACTGGTTTCCGGCACCACCGGCAAATCACCGCGTGCAATTGTCCGTAACGGCCCGTGGGCACAGATCCGGCTGATTCAGTCCGGAAAACTGACCAACGTGAACACCAACAGTTTCGATGTCCGCTTTGAGGTGGATGACGGGGAAATGACTTACCGCATCTATATTGATGAGTCGGATAATCCGTTCTCCGGCAATCTGTTCTCCCGTTTCAGCCTGCCTGAAACACTGTATTAATGACGGGGCTGAATATGGACGGCATTATTATCCGGACAGGCACTTCTCCGCTGGATTTACCGGAGTTCGCGGAAATCCGGGAAGAGATCAACAAACTCAGCCACCCGTCACAGCCGGAAGTCAGCTGGTCGCGGGTGGAAGCAAAATCCCTGGCCCTGTTCAGGAAAAACGGCGTGGATTTGCAGACGGCGGTCTACTACACCCTCGCCCGCCTGCACCGCAACGGCCTGGCCGGGCTGACGGAAGGCAGTGAACTGATTGCCATGATGGTGGTTCATGACTGGGATGCAGTGTGGCCGCCGCAAATCAATCACCGCATTGATATTCTTAACTGGTTTATCACGCGGGCAATGGCCGCAGTGCGGCGTCTCACCTTCAGCCGTGACGACCTGCGTCTGCTCTACCGGGCAGAGCGGGCGTTACAGCTGATCACTGAGCGGCTGACACAGACACCGTCCGGCAAAACGCCGGTCACGGACAACCTGCAATTTTACTTCCGCAATGCCGCCAAAGAGATTGAACAGCCGTCTCCGGCGGCGGGTCATGAACTGCCGGCAGTCACTGTCGCGCCGCTGGTCTATATCGCGGAAGAAAGCCCGGCCGTTTCCGGCACTGATGCGGTTTCTGCCGGGGGCACAGGTCACAGCACCGTCCGTCTTGTGCAGGTCGCGGCAGAAACTCCGCCGGCAGCGCGCAAAACATTCCCGTTTGCCGGGTTTGCGGCCGGTCTGATCACCGGGCTGATTATCACCGCCGTGTTGTTCTTCACGGTCTATAAACCGGTGAAAGATGAGCTGGATACCTTCGCTGCGCAACCCGGCAGTGCACCGGTACTGTGGTTTGCCAACCCGCAGCTGGCTACCTACGGGCAGTTTCTGGCCGATGCGGAACAGCAGTCCCCGATCGCCCCGCTGCTGCTGACGGAGAAAATGACTGATATTGCCCGTCAGCGCTGGCCGAATGACCCGGATCAGGCCTATGCCACCCGCCACTGGCAGGATGTATTACAGACCCGGATTGCCGGTGTGGCACAAACGGACAGCTGGTACCTCACCAATGAACGGTTGCAGGCACTGTCCGACACCATTGTCGCGAGAGAAAAAGATCGCGGCAGTTTTACCCTGTCCTATCTGAAAACTGAAATCTACAACATTCAGCAGGCTCACTCAAAAACCGTCCCGGCAGAAGAATATCTGCGCGCGTTGTCTGACGATATCCGTAACGGTAAACCGGTATCAGCGGCACAACTGCACCGGATTGATCAGCAGCTTAACGGCCTGACCGCACTCTATGCGGACTTACAGAAACAGGCGGAACAGGCAGGTCTGAAACCCGGCAGCGGCAAACAGGAATAAGGAAAACATTATGGCGAATATGATCTATTTAAGTGTTAACGGCAACCAGCAGGGCACTATTTCACAGGGTTGCTGCAGTCTTGATTCCATCGGTAATAAATATCAGCTGGGCCATGAGAATGAGATATTTGTACTCCATCTGAATAATATGTTTAACCGTGACCAGAACCTGGCATTCAGCCCGGTGAATTTTGTCAAACTGCTGGATAAATCCACGCCGTTACTGGCAAATGCCATTGCCAATAATGAAGTGATGGAGATGGTATTCAGCTTTTACCGGACATCCCAGAACGGTTCACAGGAAAAATACTTCACTGTCACACTGCGCCAGGCATCCATTGTCAGCATTAACAGCAATTATCCGCACTCTGCGGATAATAATGACGCACAGCCGGAAGAAGCTATCAGTGTGAAATACAAAGATATTATTTTCCAGCATGTTATGGCAGGAACATCCGGCTATTGCTGCTGGGAAGAGAGCACACGTTAATTCTCCGTATAATAAATACTGATCACCAGCAGCCGCAGAGTCACTCATGAGCGAAATTAAATTTTTACAGGAACAGCATTATTTACAGCAACTCAGCCGCGAGTTTATCCGCGATTACCCGCACCTTGCTGATGTTCTCGACCCGCATGATGAACAGAGCGGCAGCCTGCTGGAAGGATTTGCCTTCCTCAGCGCCCGGTTGCAGGAAAAAGTGGATGATGCATTTCCTGAAATTACCCTGCCGTTATTACAGCGCCTGCAATCCCGTGCAATAAAAGGTATTCCGGCCACGGCGGTTGTCCGTTTCGATGACCAGGAGCAGATTGATTTTCCGCTGGCTATCCCCGCCGGAACCGTGGTAAAAGGCGCGGCAGAGGAAATCTTCACCACCTGTAACCCGGCGCTGTTACAGCCTTACACATTATTACGCCGCTATGTGATGCACCACCCGTCAAAAAGCTGCCTGTCGCTGGAATTTAAATACCGCGGCAACTATAAAGAACCGGAAACCGTACAACTCTCCTGTTTTCTTGATCCCGCCGTCTCTTCCGCCGGTATTTTATTATTGTGGCTGAGTCAGTATTTTGATCATATCGAACTGGCTCACGGCGATATGCTGTATCACGGTGATGAAACCCGGTTCAGCTTTATTCCTCAGATAGGAAAAAATAATTCGGTATTAGAAGGCGCAGATGAAAAACCGAACTGGCCGCAAAAACTGCTGGAAGGGTTATATATCGATCATGTGCACCATTTTATCAATATTGATGTTCCGGCGATTGTACCGGAACTTGACTGGGCATTATCAGACACCTTCACACTGAATATTTATTTCAGCAAACAGCTGCCGCTGCGTAATGACCAACTGACAAATAGTTTTCTGCTTAATTGTGCTGCCGTGGTGAATCAGGAAGAACAAAAAGAAATCATCCTGGATTTTCATGAAAATGAAGCGGTTTACCGCCTGCCGCTGGATGATGCTCACTACATTACGGAACTGGAACATATTCAGCTGGCTTTTGAGCCGCATGAAGAATTCCGCGGCGTTGTCGCTGACTTCTACCCGGTAACACACCTGGCACCGGCTTCCCGCCTGCTGCCACAATATCAGGATGCCTGGTTTTACGCGCTCAGCATCGATAAAACCATCACTGGCCAGAATCATTATTATATCCATTTTTATGATAATCACGGCAAAGCACTGACCGTTCCGCCGGGTCCGCATTTCCGCTGTACTTACCGCTGTATTATCAGTGCACCGCAAAGCCGTGCGGAGGATATCTGCCATCTCAGCCCGCTGCTGCCGGATCTGCTGGAAGCCACCGGTATCACACAATGCACGCCGTGCTACCCGCCGATAACGGATAATCACGCTTACTGGAATCTGCTGTCACACTACAGTGCCAACAGTTTTATGCTGTCGTCAGTGGATTCGGTAAAACAGCTGATCAGCGACTATGTGCTGTATCAGGACACAGACCGGCAGCGCTGCAAACAGATAAACCAGTTGCTGAGCGGTATTCACGCGGTTGATTCAGTACTGGATGACCGCCTTGTCCGGGGAAAACCTTACCGCTGTCTGGATCTGACAAGGACCCTTGATCCGCATAAATATGACAATACCGGCGATGCCTTTATGTTTGTCATGCACTTATATCATTTCTTCCCGTTCTGCCTGTCAGAAAATATGATGCTGAAAATGAATGTGCAATTTACCGATAATGATACGGTCTGGCATTTAGCGCCTTATTTACTGAACGGGTATAAATCACTAATTTAAATATGTACATCTGAGGGGAGTTGCTGAAATAAACGAGCCGCTATCACAGATTAACGGCCCGTTTTCAGAGACAGGAATTAACAGCGTATTTATTCGTCAACCTCCAGTGCCGGCGCTGAAAGGAACAGGCACAGCGGCAACAGTAAATTAATTTTTATTTTCATCATCATCTGTACTGTTATTTGAGTAGTTACTCCGGACATCTGCCAGCATTTTTTCCTTGGCAAAATCTTCTTCCAGCGCATTCATGCAGTAGTTGATATAGAAGTATTGAAATAAAAATGTCCAGAATCCGTTAAGACGCAGAGAAATGCCGAATTCTTTTGCTGCATAATATTCTAAAGCGCTCTTCATCTTAAATGCCCAGACAATCCAGAAAACAGCCATCGCAATTGTGATGATAGTACCCAATATATCAAAGATATTGTTTGATTCAGCGATATACCCGTAATTATAGGCATCACTCATAAAGCTGAATACATCCAGGTATAAAGACACCCCCATTGCAATCGCCAGATAAATGAACACTGAACTTTCAAATGGTTTTATTTTCAGCTCTGAATTAAAGGCATCAGTATTTTTCCAGGCCCACATTATCGGATAAATACCCGCAGTTAACATGCTGAGCAATACAAATTTACCGGTTCCCTGGTTTGTGATTGATTTCAATGTGTTGATATTTTTCATTGCATACCTGTTACTTTGAGTGAAGAATATACAGGAAATCCCTGTCTGTTGATTTATACCGATATAAATTGCGTCAGAAACTCCTGCCACAATTGTGCAGATTAACCTATTGCATCGTTACGATATATTTTATCCTGCAAATATTACACTTCCGGCAGTGAATAATAAAGTCACAGAAATACTTCGGCCCTTTATTCCGAAAAAACAAATAACATCAAAATAATGATTTATCAATCACATCAGATCATTATTATTTTTTTATAAAAATATACAGATAACCCGGGTGTCACTATTCCGGATTTATCACTGCTGACAATTT
>OGHR01000057.1_pt1 | contig 142615 bp, 162 predicted proteins | sample 1571621 | NCBI WGS metagenome assembly OGHR01 (sample SAMEA2582038, study PRJEB24529) | metagenome | biome: Human gut stool | place: China | collected 2011
GTTTCAGGATGAAGCGTAATGCAGGGATGCTGATAACAGAGGAATGAATATGAAAAAACTATATTGCCCTGAATGTTCAACGTATTTAGAGGGTGGCGATGGTGAGTGCAAGGATTGTCACTGTGGCTGGACACAGCCAGTTAAGGTTAGCAAGCCAATGGCACTGTACGCATCGACTAATGTTGAGGGTAGTGTCTGTAGCATTGAAATTGATGTGACAGAGGATGAATGGAACGCAATGAGTGAAGACTCGCAAAATGAAATTATAGGTGAGTTCACGGGTAATGTCGTGGATATCTGGGTGGCACCAGCGGAGGAATGAATATGAAAGTCTATCTCGACGACGAGCGTGAGGCACCACAGGGATTTGTGCGCGTCTGCTGGCCTGATGAAGCCATTAAGTTGCTGCAAACCGGCGAGGTGACATTAATCAGCCTCGACCATGATTTAGGTGATGATGAGCGCGGTACTGGCTATGACGTTTTATTGTGGATAGAAGAACAGGTGTATTTGAACGGATTTAAAGCACCTGAAATTATCGTTCATTCTGCCAATACATCGGCGCGTCAGAAAATGGAATTAGCAATTAACCATATTAAGCAGATTCAGGAGGGGTGATGGATATATCACGACAGCAGTTTGAGGAATACATTAAATTACATACTGACCAGGAAGAGTTGGAGCAGAAATTAAAAAAGGCGAATAACGGATTAAATTACGCTGACCGGGATGTAGATTTAATGTGGATTGGCTGGCAAGCATCGCGCGATGCATTAAAGCCTGTTGGCTATGTCCATGAGAAGGAACTTGATTTTAAAGTTGGGATTATTGATACGCTCTCGTGTGCATTTCTTTATCCATGTAAAGATGAATATAGCGACATCCCACTCTACCGCCTAGATAAATAATCATGACCATAATCGGATTTGTATTACTACTGGTAATACACGGCTCTGCTGTGCCTGTTATCGATGATATTTATACGCTCGAAGAATGTGAGAGCCGCGCAGTGCAGGTAATGGCTGTGCGGAATGTTGAATTAGTGTGTGTGGAGGTGGTTCGTGGCAAATGAATTTAAAGTAGGCGATAAAGTATTTCCGCTAGTAGACGATTCAAGCTGGATTGCGCCAAATGAGCCGTGCGTAATTATAGGTATTGATACAACTTCTATCTGCATAGAAAACGAAGAAGGTTTTGTTGATTATTATCAACCTGACGAACTGGAGTTAATCAATGAACAAATATCGTGACAAATCAGACTTTGAGATTAATAAGGCTGTAGCTGTTTCCCTAGGATACACTGCTGAATATGAAAACGAATCAGTTACAGTTTTCAGAAATAATAACGGCGGTATGCCTCTGGTGGTTTCGCTCACTGCTGATAGCCCTGATAACTTCGACCCCTGCAACAACCCGGCGGACGCAATGCCGATTATTATTGAGAATAAAATCGACCTAACTCATCTCGTCGGTGACATGGTGTGCGCAAAGCACAAAGAATATTGGTGTATTCGTAAAAATCCATACCGCGCCGGTTGCGAGGTTTATTTGCTGATGAAGGATGCGGAGAATGAAAAATGAATATTAAATTAGGCCAATACGTTATTACATCAGACCCACACCAGTTAATCCTCAGTGAAATTAAAATAGCCAAAGAAGGAAAGAATGCCGGGCAGGAAGTTACGGCGACCATTGGCTATTACCCAAAATTGGAGCAGTTGATTAAAAAGATAATCACCATTGAAGTGCGCAAGGATGATATTCAGTCGCTTCAGGACATGGCTGATAAAATCGATGAACTGAGCGTCACCCTGTCCCGTCAAATCCGGGAAGCACAAATCTGAGGTGACCAATGACACCACAGGAAGCAGAGAACGGACGCAGACAAATAGCAAGGGAATGCCTGAAGGAATTAGTGCAGTTCTCATCTGACGAACAACACACCGCAATACTCGACAAATACACACCGAAATTTAAACCACTTAATCACCTGCGCTTTCCGGCAAAGAGAGTGCTCGGGTATTACGTGCGTACGTTACAGAAGGAGATGAAGGATGGATAACATTAACGATGATTCTTTAATTGACATGAAGTTCATGACGCGAGATGCTGGCTTCACTTCCAAATATTTCTACAGCCAGATCAATAAAGGCAATCTGCCAAAACCGATAAAAATCGGTGAAAGGTCACGCTGGAAAATGGGCGATTACCGCAAGTGGAAAAACTCTTTTTCATGCCGTTAAAATGTCTTTGTGGGCATCTTTGCGGGCACCCCCTGCACACCAACATAAAATTACTAACAATTCCAATATAATGCGAGTGTGTTCGGTGTTTGCAGGGGACACCAAAATACCGCTCGTCTGTCCGTATCCACAATATGAACACCAGACTTACCTGATTCGGAAAAAATGTCCGTGATCCCGGCAGTTATAATCTATCCTCCGGATAAAAAAGCCCCGCAATTTAGCGGGGCATTGCTGATTTAATGTTTGAAATTATAGCTGCATCAAAAATCGAGCGTAAATCCACCAGTAAATGTTGGTGTTGTCGGTGTATCCGGCGGTATACATATCTGAGTGACCGGCGGACACGTAGGTTTCGGCGTTACCGGCGGACACGTCAGTTCCGGTTTTTCCGGCTCTTTACATTCACACCCGCATTTACAGCAGTTGTTAACAACAATGCTGATAACCGTCTGCCCACCCTCACAGCATATTTCCTTTGTTACTTTCCGCTCCGGAAGCCCGCATCTGCTCAAACTCCCGTATTGCCCGTTTATCGTGATTACAGTCCGCGATTGTTTTCATCGCATCCGTCAGCAGCAGGATCGCGCCGCCGTAAGTCAGTTCATCCGGGATAACCGGCTGCGGGCAGTCAGCGAGAAGATGAGCCGGTACCGGCACCACCGGCACGGGCACGAATGTCTCTTTCGTATTGCTGCAACCCGCCGGTAACACTGCCAGGCACAGAAGCGGCAGCACACTCATCCTCTTTAAGTACGGTTTTGATAATTGTCTTAACATTGATATGTTCCGCCTCCTCCGTCTGCTTTGCCCGGATATTGCTGAGCGCAATATGATGTCCGGCCATAAATGCCACCCGGGTCAGGTTATTGACAGCCAGCTGCTGGTCATACTTATCTTTCAGTATCAGGTAATTGCCTTTTGCACCGCTGTACAGATGCAGTGTCAGCAGCAGGCCGGTCAGTATTACAATGCAGAGACCGGCCAGTATTTTTGTCAGCATATTCATGGGGTTTCACACTGATAGTGGATAACAGCCGCCTGCGGATGTCCCGGCAGCGGCTGACAGTAATCCGGGAGTGAATACAGGTAACAACCCGCCAGCAGGCAGGCTGTCAGTATGAGAATCGCGGCAATGATCAGCACTACAGGGTTGCACGACATACCGCATTCTCCGTTTCACGCCGGTTAATCAGCCCCTGCCACTGCCGGCCGCCGGCAAATGTCCAGCGTTTCATTTCCTCACAGGCACCGGCAATATCACCGTTGTTCAGTTTTCGCAGCATCGAAGAGCGGGAAAATGCCCCCGGGCCGACGTTGTAAACAAAGGAATAGATGGCAGCCCGGGTGGTGTCATCCACAGGAACCGTGATCATCGGATCAACCGCGCGGCGGATTTTATCCAGATCACGGTGCAGCAGCGCCCGGCATTCATCCGGCGTATAAATCTTTCCGGCCTGAATATCACTGCCGGTATGCCCGTAACAGACAGTCAGCACCCCGGCCACATCGCGGTAAGGCCGGTATTCCACGCCTTCATAGGCCGGAATCAGCACCAGAGCAGCAGAAATTGCGCCGCCTGCTGCTGCGGCAATCACTTTTTTGCTCAGATTATTCTTCATGATGATCTCCGGCTTTTATCTGAAACTCTTTCCGTCGGTAATACCAATTGATAAAAAATGTACCGATGGTGCAGACAATCCCGATAAGGACTGCCCACTGATCCAGCGATAACACCCCCAAAACGGAAGTGATAAGCCCCCAGGTATATGCTGCGGGCCCGGAATATTTATCTGACATGCTCATATACACTCCCTTGCAGAGTGTTCCGTAAATATTATTGAAAGGTAAACTCAGATAATGTCTGAAATATAAAAATTAATGTAAAACAGTTTCCGGATCTTTATTCCTTACTGCCTTTAATCGTGAATCAATATCGGTAATCGCAGAGCGTCCGAACCCCGGTGAAATAAACGCTTTATTCACCACCCGTCCGCAGAATTTAATCCGTTTCATTCCCTTTGACGGACATTTCATTACCGGATTAGGTTCAGGTTCCCCTCTGATTTCACGGACATAGCGGTACAGACGCGTGACAGCATCCGGTGCCACCGCATATTGTGGAATATAATGCCGCCCCTGCTTAACCATCCCTGTTTTTATCAGACTGCCGATTTTATGCAGAATAGTAGTATATGTGCGGATAAAGATTTCAGATGTCTCTGTATATCGCGCAGCATCACTGTTGGTAAAGCAATCATAATCCCGGCAGGCCCGGATAATATTGACGTATATTTTAAATTTTTCCTCAGTCATAATATATCCTCTGAAGTATCATCCTGTAAATTACCGGCTGCGCGGCGTATTAAACGAAGCAGGGCCGGATGCCATTAAATAAAAATAATGTGCAGGGCAAATTTAAATAAAGTTACTGAATAAATAGTGCCGGGGAATACCGGCGGCCATCCCGCTTACGGGATGCTTTTTTGACGACGATGCATTCAGCATCGCCGGATGCCTGTTCACACACAGAGTGTGTTCAGGCTGTTGGTGCGCATTTTTCAGCGCAGTCTGTTAAAGAGCGGGCAACAGTATCTGTTGGCAGATAAATAATACCATAACTATTAAATATGTCAATATCTTTAGTATTGACAAAGATTCTGATTTTGGTATTAATATTGTATGAATGAAAAACGACAACTGACGACAGAACAGCTGGCAGACTGCCGAAGACTGAAAGCTTTGTATGAGTCAAAGAAAAAAGAGCTGGGTATCACCCAGCAGAGCATTGCTGACATACTGAATATCAGCCAAGGCGCCGTCGGTCACTATCTTAACGGCCGTAATGCATTGAATTTACAGACAGCAAGTGTGTTTGCCGCGCAACTCAATGTCCCTATTTCTGATTTCAGTCCGTCTCTTGCCGCAGAGGCGCAGGCACTGAGTGCCGCTATTGACAGCAATATTTCCGGCCTTCGCCCTTACAAACCCTCCCCTAGATACCCGTTAATCAGCTGGGTACAGGCAGGTGCCTGGAATGAGGCGAATGAAGCTTACGGGCTGGATCAAATCGACGAATGGTATGAATCGGAAACCCATGTTCAGGGGGCCGCATTCTGGCTGAGAGTCGAAGGCGAATCCATGACCGCACCAACCGGCAAGAGTGTACCTGACGGCTCTTTGATCCTAATCGACACCGGCAAAGATTCCGAAAACGGTAGCCTGGTCGTCGCAAAGCTGACGGATTCCAACGAAGCAACGTTCAAAAAACTGGTGATCGATGGCGGCAACTGGTATCTGAAAGGACTCAACCCGACGTGGCCGGCCATGAAAGTTAACGGTGACTGTAAAATTATCGGTGTTGCCGTTCAGATGATGATGAAACTGTAATCATCCCCTGCCGCCCTCCCGCCGGAGGGCATTTTACTGATTACAAATAATACTTTTAGTATTTATTTACCAGAGAAAATAATACCTGGCAATAATACCATTAGTATTTTTATGCTGATGATTCAGAAATAAAGGGAGGTAAAAATGAGTTGCCGCGGATATCAGTGCGCCAGAGCCCGCCGGGCTGCACGCAGACAACAATTACAGGCGGAATACCGGCTTAATGCAGCACTGAAGGCTGCCATCAACGGAGAATGCAATGAAAAACCGCCGGTCTTATCTCTGAACAGGCGTCCGATGGACAGAGTCACAAAAGCACTCTCTGTCCGCCATACTTATGCTGTAAATTCGCCCGGCATTGACAACATTACCCGACCGAATGCAGTTTGACGTGTGACCCGAGGTATTCCCGCTTACGCTGGTTATCAGCCGCTTTGTAGCATTCAGGATACAATGCCGCGATCTCGGCCATTAATTGTGCTGGTGTGTTAACTGATTCAATTTTTGATGCAAGAGCCAGTGCCATATCAAAAGCGACCCGCTCTACCGGATTATATTTTGGTGAAAAGATTTTATTTGGCATATTGTTTCTCCGTTTATCATTGATAAATAACAACATGCATTACTTATCATTATGCAGGCTTCCGGAATGAGTATATCGGAATATATTTGCCTGAACAGGTCAGTAACGGCGTATTTATCCAATACAACGGCCGTTTTCCGGTTTGCTATATTCTTTTTTTCTCATCATGATAACTTTCGGTTATTAATGTGCTGTCTGTCACACTTTGTCATGGTTTGCTGACAAATCCCGATAATACATTAATCAAGCTTTAAAAAGCCGGACACTACTACACATCCGCTCCGGTATAGTAAGTTCATCCAAGTAGAGAGTACCCTGAAGAAATGTTGTGATTATGCCCGCGGATTGCGGGCTTTTTTTTATTTCTGTCAAGATGAAATTTTTGCATCACCCTTCCCGTTGACCTTTCTTTCATTTTACCGCTATTTACTGGTACATACTTTCAGTAAACAGAATGGTGAACATAATGAAAAAGCAATTTTCTCTGTTTTTTTCCGGTGCCGTTTTAGCACTGGGATTTTTACTGTCAGGCTGTGATAAGGGCACAACTGACATGACAAAAATTAAAGTCGGTGTGATTAATGGTGCCGAGCAGGATGTGGCTGAGGTCGCTAAAAAAGTGGCCAAAGAAAAATACGGGCTGGATGTCGAACTGGTCGGTTTCAGCGGTTCATTGTTACCGAATGATCCGACGGCCAATGGTGATCTTGATGCCAACGTCTTCCAGCATCGTCCGTTCCTGGCCCAGGATAATAACGCCAGAGGTTATAACCTGGTTGCTGTGGCAAATACCTTTGTCTTTCCGATGGCTGGTTATTCCGATAAAATTAAAAATATCAGTGAATTAAAAACCGGTGATACCATTGCCATGCCGAATGACCCGACAAACCTCGGCCGTGCATTATTATTAATGGAAAAAGAGAAGCTGATTAAATTAAAATCCGGCACCGGTTTATTACCGACCGCGCTGGATATTACCGAAAATCCGCTAAAACTGAATATCATGGAGCTGGAAGGCGCTCAGTTACCCCGGGTGATTAAAGATCCAAAAGTCACGGTAGCCATTATCAGTACCACCTATATTCAGCAAACCGGTTTATCACCGGTAAAAGACAGTGTGTTTATCGAAGATAAAGAATCACCGTACGTCAATATTATTGTGACCCGTGAAGATAATAAAGACGCGGAGAATGTACAAAAATTTATTAAAGCTTATCAATCACCGGAAGTTACCAAAGCCGCGGAAACGCTGTTTAACGGCGGCGCCGTTCCCGGCTGGTAATCACGACAATACAGTGCCGGATACTCTCCGGCACTGTCATTCACGCCTCATCCAGTCCCAGAGCCCGGCAGGAAAGCAGTACAATCTGCCCGGTAATTTCCGCCGGTTCATCCTCACTGACAGATTCCGCTTCACTGCGGCACAGATACGCCTTTCGTGCCACCACAAACCCCAGAATCTGCCCTATCAGGGCGTGTGCCCTGATAATGGTTGTTTTTGTATCCGCCTGCGGATCCGCGAGCTGTGCCAGCAGAGAGAGCCGCTTATGAAAGGGTTCAATAAATGACTGATAAATCACATCATAATTTTCAGTCTGCTCCAGCTGTTCCCGCAGGATCAGTGTGCCGTAGAGAGCGCGTTCCGGCGATAACAATGCCTTACACAGCCCGGTGACCATACTGACCAGTACTGTTTTCAGTGCCGTTTTGCCCGGCTGCGCCTGTGCCGTCAGTGCCTCTGTGGCAGCATCGATCCTGCTGACATCCGTCACAGCGGCCAGGTCATCGGTAATTTTCCGGATCACCGCGGCATACACGCCCGACTTACCGCCCAGATGATACGGAATGGCTGACTGATTCACACCCGCCTCCTCCGCCAGCTGCCGGGTCCGGACACCGCTGACGCCGCTGAGGGCAAACAGGCGGATCCCAGCCTGTATCAGTTTCTCTCTGGTCTGCTCTGAGGAGAGCGTATGTTTGTTCATCTTTTCCGTCATCTGCGGGATTCACCGGTATAATCAGAGATCAGCACGCATCAGCCGGGTGGAATTATCATTAAGCTCAATTCCGCCGTTTTTCCCGACAATGACCGTACCGCCAAGGTTACACAGATGATAACCAAAGGCACAATTCGGTTCAAATGCAAAGCTCATCCCTGCCTTCAGCACCAGTTCCCGGCCGGGGTTCGGCAGGCGCTCCACTTTGCGGTAACGGGATACCAGCGGCAAAGATTCAATTCCCGGCGCCGTACCGAACCCGATCGGACCATACGGATTGATGCTGTGGATCAGCGGATGCACATGCCAGCCGCCGGAAGCCAGCAGCGGTTTTTCCATCTCGTCCACCACTTCCCCGAATGTCACGCCCTCTTTCAGATATGACACCCCGATGTCATAACATTCCCGGGCGACCTGTGCCGCTTTCTCCAGCTGAGGGTGAATATTACCGACCGCAACCGCCGCCTGATGCTGGGTTTCATACATTCCGTACAGTGCGAAAATTTCTGACAACACAATATCACCGCGCTCAATCTCCCGGGGTTTCTGTGAGCGGTACTGCCAGGCAGGCTGACCCCAGCCGATATATTCCGGGCCGGACCCCATCAGGATCTCCGCCGTAAATCCCCCCGCAGATAAACAGGTGGCGGTGACTGCCGCCGCAATATCTGCCTCACTGTTTCCCGGTACCGCTGTCACACGCATGGCTTCACTCATCGCTTCACCGATGGCGGCAGCGTGGCGGATATGTGCCAGTTCTTCCTCACTTTTTACGGAAGCGCGGACAAAAAAGTCACGATAAACCGGTACAATCGCCGCCTGCGGATACGCCTCTTTAATCCCGGTCAGGGTATTGAACGGCATCGCACCATCAAAATAGAACGGCGGATACGGCTCCAGCCCGATCACACCGATTTGTACCGTGGCCGGTACATTCATCTCCCGGAGCAGTGCCCCGATATTACGTCCGGTTTTACCGACCATAATCTGTGACGGCGATAACCACTGATTGTCCCCGCGTAATGCGGCCTGCATATGGTCGGCAATCATCATCGGCGCAAATGTCACCACAACCGGGTCATTGTCCTGATAAAAGATCACCACAGACCCGAGGCGGTCATTGGTAAAATAGTGATCCACGCAGAACGGTGCCGGGGCAGCAGATTCCCGGTCACCATAAACAATCAGAACATCCAGATTACGCTGGCGCATGATGTCACGCGCCAGTTCCCAGCGGCGATCCCGCTCCTGTAAAGAAAACCCTGCCGGTATTGCTGTGTTTACTGTTTTCATAAGTCACCTTTCATTAATTCATTTGAATGAATTAATATCGTAGTGAATGATCCGAAATCCGTCAATGACAAGATCCGGATCAACACCTGAGAAAAAAGTAATGGATTGTTTTATCAGCAGATTTAAAATTGAACGGATAACAATATCAGCCCGGGAAAGTTACTTATGAATATCTTTTACCTTTATATTCTGCTCTATCAGGACAAAATCGTCGTCCGGGATGTCAGAACGCACCGCGAAATGACAGGAATACCGGAAACGCCTTTTACCACAAGCCGGCTGCTGGTCGGGGATATGCTCTCTGCTGCCAAAACACTGCAGAAGACGGTTTCACGCCTGACTTCCCCGCTGCCGTTGTGGAAAAAAATATTCAGTCCCCGCTACGCGGTGCTCGTTCACCCGATGGAAATGCGCGAAGGCGGATTATGCAATGTGGAAAAACGTATTTTCCGGGAACTGGCCGGTTTTATTGCCCCGCGAAGAACAGGTGCGGTGACAGCCTATGTATGTGACCATCCCGATATGCAACCGGATCAGCTGGTACTCGATGTGATGTCCGGTAAATTTAAACTGACGGATGAAGAAAAAAACGCCTTCTGATCGTATTCCGGAGCGGATTTTCTTATTTAACTTTCCACAATAATCCTCTCCGGAAAAAAGAAAATGAAGACGCCCTTAATTCTTTATGATGAACCGGATTAATTCAATTTAAGCTATTAATCACTATTTTTTCTGATAATAGTAATAACACCGGCACTATAAAGGAAAAAACAATGAATAAAAATCAGAGTGATATCGATAAAGCTGCAGCAAAAATAATCAAAGGCATGGAGCGTATTAACCGCTTTGCGGATAATTACACTGCATATCTTTCAGAAAAAGACAAGATGCAACTGGTCCGGCTGACAGAAGAATTACAAAAAAACTTAATCCGGGAAAATAATAAATTTATTTTCTGTTGATGATTCGTTTAAATTCAAAAACAAACAACAATAACCAACTGATTTATAATAAGAATCCTCCATTTGTTAACTATAGTGAAATATCAGGATTTGTCAGTTTTCTGGAGATTTGAAAATATTGCCACTGTTTATGTATATCCCGTTGTGCGACGAAAAAAACAGGAATATGTTTCATCCATACCCGCTGAGCAGGTATAAATACTCCCGTAATCCTGAGGATATCATAATGAAACATTCAGCCCTTATTGTTGCAACTCTGGCCGGTTTATTCTCTTTCGGTGCAATGGCATCGACTCCGGCACCGGCAGTTTCCGCTGCGCATTCCGGTATTACCGCCACTAAAGCGGACAGCCATGCGAAAGCCGTAAAACATGAAGCAAAAGTAAAAAGTGAAAAAGGGAAAAAAGCGAAAAAAGTTAAAGAGGAAAAACAGGGCGCAATCTGATCATTATAACGGTGTTATCCGCGGATTAAACCGGCGCCATACCGGGGCCGTAAAAAAACCTCCCGTTCACGCGGGAGGTTTTCCTTTCTTCTTCATTACCCGTTATCAAATCACTAACGCAACAATAAAGATAATGAGTGCCATGCAGGTGAAGAAACCAATAGGGTATACCATCGTACTTTTCGTCATTGGTGACATGATCGAATCTCCTGTAAACCTTACTTAGTATCTGACAAACAAAGAACCCGCAGATATTTAAGGACATCCTGAGATATAAGTAAAGCTGATAGATCACAAAATCAACCGGCAACCCGCATTCTGTTAATTCGCTGCATATTATTACTTTTCGGCGGAGATATCCTGCTTACTGCACAATCACCATCACCAGCAGAACAAATATCAGCAGCGCCAGATAAGATTTAGCATAGAGTTTATCCGGGATCCGGCCAATCAGCGGCGCGCTGAGTTTCTGCCCCAGCCAGGAACCGGCAATAAGTAACATAAAAGCCTGAATATCCACATAACCGGCAAAACCGCTGCCGAATTCCGCCGTTTCATTGCGGGCCAGCAGAATATAAGTCAGTGTGCCGGTCAGTGCCATCGGTAAAGACAGCGGATTGGCCATTGCCGTCGCCTGTGCCATTTCCGCACCACGGCGGCGCATCAGCGGAACGGTCATCACACTGCCGCCCACCCCCAGAAACGCTGCCACCACACCAATCACAGTACCGGCCACCGCAACCGCACCCGCTGACATTGTCCGCAGATGAGACGCTGACTGTGTCATAAAGCCGGGGCGGAAAATACTGTCCAGAATAGTGATGGCAAGGTAAGCAATAAACATCCACTTAACCCATATCCCCTGAACTGCAATCGCCAGCAATGCGCCAGCCACCGCACCGGCGGCAATATATCCCGCCAGCGGACGCACCTGTGACCAGTTAATCATTCCGGCGCGGTGCTGGCGAAGGGTTGCCATTGATGTGCTGAATATCATCACCCCGGTGGATGTCGCCACTGCAATATGCATGGCCGCCGCCGCGGTATGGCTGTCTGCCGTGGCTGTCAGCAATGCATAAAGCAGAGGAACAATAAAAAATCCGCCGCCAAAACCAAACAATACCGTTGTCGCCCCGACAATACAGCCACACGCTAATAAGAGTAAAAACACAGAACCCGCCCCGCTGAACATAATTGTTACCCATACTATAAACAGCAGACGGGCAATCTGCTTTTGCATGCAGGACAACCGGTATTGTATTTCAGCCAGGATGCTATTCTCAGAAAAAATAAATGTCTGAGTTCCGGATCCGCAGAAACCGGGGATTAACAGCGGCTTGACAGTGATTTAATCAGATACAGCTCTCCTGACACATCACACTTCTCAAAAATAATATAATCAGGATAAATTTCGTTTTTAATCCAGACTCTTACGCTAAAAAAATAATTATTCTCCGCAACATTGTAACCGGATAAATCAGCGGATAACTCAGGAAAATAGTGATCAAGCAAGGCTATTGCACATTTATTTTTGACTGATTTCATGACATCACCTCATTTAACAGGAAATGCACTTTATTTAATTTACTGTTTTTATTAGAATAATCAATCAAAATATAATAAAGGGGGGGATCATGATAGAAAATCATCTTAACATTTTCATAAAAGCAGCCTTTATTGAGAATATGGCCCTGAGTTTTTTCCTCGGAATGTGTACCTTCCTTGCCGTATCCAAAGAGGTTAATACCTCTTTTAAACTCGGGCTGACCGTCGTTTTTCTTCTGACCGTTGCCACACCAATCAACAACTTAATTTATCATTACCTGCTGTCTGATGGTGCAATTATTGAGGGTATCGATCTCTCTTTTCTGTCATTTGTTACTTTTATTGCTGTTTTGGCTGCTTTGGTTCAGATTCTGGAAATGTTCCTTGATAAATTCATCCCGTCCCTCTATCACTCACTCGGTGTTTTCCTGCCTCTGCTGACTATCCACTGCGCTATTTTCGGCGCCACCATTTTTATGATTGAACGGCATTATACCTTTACCGAAGCCATTACATACGGTGCAGGCTGCGGTACAGGCTGGTTGCTGGCCATTACGGCGCTCGCAGGGTTAAGGGAGAAAATGAAGTATTCAGATATTCCGGCAGGATTGCGCGGGCTGGGTATTACCTTTATCTCCGTCGGGCTGATGTCTCTCGGTTTTATGTCATTTTCCGGTATTTCTCTGTAAATATAAAAGGCTCACTGATATTGACAGAGCAACCATCAGGAGCCTTCGTTTAATTTACCGGTATTGATCAGGTCAAATCTTTAATCACTTCAGATGGGCCATTTTTCTGTACAGACGCGATACCATTCATTGCCCCCTGCTTTGAGGCATACATTTCGCTGGTGGCGATAATTTCATGGTTTCCGGCTTTCAGAACGAAATAGTACGGCTGCGGTGTATCTTTGGTTGATTTTTTTAACTCGTAATACCCCATAACAAGCTCCTCGGTTGAAAATCATGTTAATACGGCAAATCATAATGTCGATTTCAGTATAGTCACTAATACGTAAAAACAGGAAATAAAAACCGGAAAAGATAAAATCCGCTGATATTCAGCGGCCAATCATCAGTAAATAAGGGGTATTATCACAGATAAAATGACCGGCCTCTTTCATACCGGATTTCAGATGTGCACGAACCGAACGTTCATTATCCTGATTAATAAAGGCAACCGGTTTTCCGCTGTTTTCCGCACATAGCCGCTGATACAACGCCGGTAAGATTCCCTGCCCGCGATAATCTGCCGCAATACAGACCGGGCCGTAAAACCAGTTATTTTCCAGTAACTCACCGAATTGCTGTGAAATCACCACGGTCACCGGCGATATTTGTGCGGACTGCACCGGAAAACTGAACACCACCCCGGCAATCACGTCATCATCCTGTGCAATAATCACCGTCAGTGCATGCGCAAACATATTTTCAACTTTCTTCAGGGGATATTCCCCCAGCAATCCGCCCTGCCGCGACTGAGCATTCTCCTGTAATAACGCAGCCACCTGCCCGCAATCTGTATTAACCATCTGCCGGTAAAAAATCATGTTTCCTCCCTTTTTTGTTCCCGTAAACAAAAAGCCACCGGATTAACCGATGGCATATTAAGGAAATTCAGTCATCTTCCGGCGGATCTTTAAGAAGCTGGTGGATTTCTTCTTTCAGGCGTAATTTCTGTTTTTTCAGTTCCACCACTTCCTCACTGTAGCCGCTTCTGTCCGATTTTTCCAGACGGGCAATTTCATGATCGAGTTGATTGTGTTTATCAAACAGCGTGCGAAACTGATGACTATTCTGGCGAAGATGGGAGATCAAATCACGGTATTCCGGAAACATAACAACTTACCTCCTGTCAGTGACTATAGTGCCATCATCTGCGATTTCAGTTCGCAAATCAAAGGCCGGATTTAAAAAATTTGACATAGGTTTACTCTCTGTCATTACATATACCCCGGGCATCGCAGTTAACAATAATAAACCGCTTACCGGGGATTTCATTTTTCCGTCCCAGCATGGCATTCAGTTGTGTCAGCGTGTAATCCTGCCGGTAGTTATACGCATCCTGCGGTGACATTGCCGGGGTTAAATCCCCGTTCCATGCAGGAAGACGTGCCGGAGGTAACGGCAGAATATTTTCCAGTGCCGGATAACGATTTGCCGGTGTTCCTCTTGTCGACGGATCCCGCCCCTGTGATTTCCGGTAAGGATCATCATGGAATCTTGCACTGTACAGACTGTCCGCAATCTGACCGGCCCGTTTTAAAAATGCCGGGGAGAGATAATCCCGCCCCTGTTGTTGTTTATAGTCGCGGTTAAATTTCGGCAATTCCGTGTATGCTTTCCGCTGGCCTGATTTTGCCGCCTGCCATAAATAATTAAAGGCTTTATCCCAGTCAGCCTGCGTGGTCGCGGTTAAATTATAAGCCAGTGCCAGTTTAAGCTGTGCCTCTCCGGAACCATTCTTCGCCGCGCAATATAAAAAATCCCGGGCTTTATCATTCTGCTTCCAGTTAATGTGCAGATTGGCAATATAAAACCACGCATCCGGCTGGCCTTTCAGCATTGCCTGCCAGAAGTTATAAGAGGCAGGTGTTTTTGTTTTAATCTTCCCGCTGTTTCTGATCATCGCCATCAAATAAAATGCATCTGAATAACCTTGTGTCATCAGTGCATTCAGATATTGTTCTGCTTTTTTCGGGTCAGACTCAGCATAGGAATAAAAAACACTTTTATTTTCTCCCCGTGTATACAATTGTGCCATTAAATACATCGCACCGGGATGACCGGCTCTTGCCGCCTGTTCCCCCAGGTGGTACATCTGCGGATATAAACCGTCTTCTTCGTCATGCCATATTTTGGCGGCAATCTGATAATTCCGGTCTGCCGCCGACGAAAAACTCTGCGGCATCGGCTGATATGCGGCACAGGCCGGCGGAGACACTTCCGCTAATTTTACAGCCGGATATGTTTTCCCCGGATCAAATGTTTCTGCATTGACTCCGGAGCAAAACAACCCGATTAATCCCGCTTTACAGATTATATTCATGTGTATATCCCTTACCCGCTCTGTTAATACCCTGTGTTTTCATATCACCACAGGTACGGTTATTTAGTTGTTAACCCCGTCAGCTGAACTTTCGCCACCAGACGGTCATAATCAAAATCAGTCCGGTAATCTGCCGCATCCTGTGTACTCATTCCGGCAGTAATATCCTCATTCCACGGCGGTAATGTTGCCGGAGGTAACGGAATAGTTTTCTCAAGGTCCGGAAATTTCAGTTCGATATTTCCTTTGACGCGGTATGGCAGCCCTTTGGCTTTCCGGTACGGATCATCATGGTGAAATTGCGGATTCATCGCTAACGATAAAACCTGCGCGCGGCGGACGAACTCACCATTCAGATAATAACGCCCCGGATTTTTTTGCTGGTATTCCGCTTCCTGCATCTGCATTTCAGCCATCGATTCACGATCACCCGCTTTAGCGCCGGCATACAGATAATAAAAAGCCCGTATCCAGTCTTCCTGCGTTCTGGCATTCAGTGACTCACTGATTGCCAGCCCGTTTGCTGCCGACCCGCCGCCGCCATATTTAAATCCGCATTCCAGTAACGCACGGGATTCTTTATGACGTTTTACAATCAGGAAAATATTAGAGATTGAGACCATTGCATCCGGATTACCCAACTCTGCCGCACGGTAAAGATAAAATGAGGCTGGTGCCGGTGACGTTTTAAAGCTGCCATACCCGGCACTCCGGTTTTTGCTCATTTCATAGAATGCCACAGGAATATTCTGACTCATCAGTTCATCAATATAAGCCCGCGCCTGATCCGGTTTGAATTCATAATAATAATTCGGTGTTTTTTGCAGGTATAAATCCGCCATCAGCAGTTTGGCTTTCCAGTGCCCCATATCTGCCGATTTACGGGCCAGGATATACATATTCCGGAAATTCGCGGTATCCCGCTGACCTTTGATTTTATTGGCTGCACGGTAGTATAAACCCGCATCCGGATCTTTCGGTAATGGCGGATCATAACGGCGGGCATCCTGACAAACCGGCGTCGCCACAGTGACAAAATTAATTTTTTCCTGCTTTTTATTAATATCGAATGCTGCCGGTGCCGCCTGAACCGACAGGAACGGAAACAGCAACAGTAAGGAGAAAGTCATTTTATTCATATCGCATCCCTGTGATCACCGGTGAAAAACCAACAATCTGCGGCCTTTTATATTTCAGAACAGACCCGCTACCTGCAGTATCATTCCAATAGCGGTAAAGTTAAAAGGAATTACAGTAACTCTTTGCCAACTTGTCTTCCCAGTCACACTTTTCTGAACTGTGATATTGAAATTAAATACTTATTACTGGTTTACCTGAAATTTCCTGCCGGATAAAAATACCTGCGTAATTTCCGTCAACGTGTGATTAGTTATTATTTTCATAAAGAAAAACACAAAAAATAAAACCATATACTTCAATTAACTATCTATTATTTTATTCCGCAGGCCGTTTGCCGCCCTTTTGCGATAACTGTATATTTATACAGCATCAAGGCGGTTATTTAACTATGACATACAACAAAGGACGGTTATTATGGATAATAAAATTAATGCTTATAAGATTATTGGTGATACTCCTGCGATTTATGCAGAGGTTGATGAGACCCGGGGTAAATTTACGCTGGCATTACAGAAAGATGATAAGGCTATCAAAGTCCTGACGGATATTGTATGCGGTCAGGTTTTTAGTATTACCTCACCAGGTAAATATACTCTTTCTGTTACTTACAAAGATGATATATTCTATTCCGACAGTATATGTTTTTACGATAATGACTTTATCAGTGAAACACCCTATATGAATCTTTTATCGGGTGAAAAAATAAATCTTAAAACAGAGGAGTTAGTATCACCGGATATTAAAAAATTCACTATTGAAGTGAAAATCAATAAAGGGAAAAAATCCATTCTGGATAAGCTCCTCAAAAAAATAAAGACTTTTTTGATTTACAGAAAAAAAATCATTGATCTTTCAACATTCTCTGAAAACCACTCAATTCACAATTTTGAATATTATACCTTAAAAACAAATCTGTCCTCTGTCAACGCCATTGCAGAATGCCATAAGATGGAACAGGACAATGATATTATCTATGTATCTGTGGTTCCTGATACTGAATATTTTGTGTCTTCAGATATTGATATTACCCGGAATTCAGATGTAATGACCGGTAATGCTGCATTGACACCTGATTTCTCTCACTTACAAACATATCTGGATGAACCCCGTGGTATGAATATAAGAAAAGCCCGGGCGCTTGGCACTACCGGTAAAAATGCTATTATCCGCCATATTGACTTCGGCATCTATAAAAATCATGAAGAATTTAAAAGCGGAAATATTACAGTTGTAACCAGTCGTAGTGAAACTGAGGATTGTAACCATGGAACAGCATCTGTTGGCTGTATTTCTGCTGCTGATAATAATTCAGGCGTAACCGGTATAGCGCATTCCTCTCATCTTTATTTTTATGATGTGAGAGAGAGTAATAATATTTTAAATGATGCCAGACCCGGTGATATCATCAGTTTCGACGTTCAATATAAAATTAACAACCAGCTACTTCCCGGCATCGCAATCAAAGCCTTCTGGGATACAGTGAAAAACCTGACCGGTAAAGGAGCTATTGTTATTGCGGCCGCCGGGAATGGTAAGCTTGATTTAAGCAACCGCGGAGGATGTCCTGATTATGGTGATTGTGGCGGATTTTTGGTCGGTGCAAGCAACCCGGAGACAGGAAAGCGCCTGGGGTTCTCAAATTATGCTCACTACTCATCACTCATTAACGCCTGAGGTACTGCTGTAATGACAACCGGCTACGGTGATTATCATAAACCGGATGCCAGTTACAACAGAGCATATACTCAAAAATTCAGCGGTACATCAAGTGCAACACCTTTATGTGCAGGCGCCCTGGCATTACTGCAATCACATGCTAAAAGTATGGGTGTTATGCTCAACGCACAAAGCATGCGAAAATTACTCAGTAAATCGACTTATACAGAAGGTGTTACTGATGGTATTGGTGTGCGGCCGAATGTGGCTCAGTTAATGCACGAACTGGATAAAGAAATTTTAGCGCCTCAGGCTGGCGTTAATCCGTTCCCGCATGAATCTGGCTATCATAACCTTCTGGTTTCTCTGGACAGAGAGCAATATAAAGAAGAAAACATTCCTTTTTTCTATCAGTATACTGATATGCCATCAAACGCGTTTGTTTGTTATTATAAGGAACAGGGCCCCGCTGATTTAGTCTGGCTGGACTATAATGTTACTCCTGTAAAAATACCAGTGATTGATAGTACCGGTAAAATCTCAGTACTGTATTTAAAAATATCAAAATGGAATAATGCAGGATTACTTTCCATGAATACAGGAGCATACACCAGTACCGACCACGGAAATTTCAGAATGCGATTAATTTATGACCCTAAAGATAATACTCATCTGAATAAAAATACATATAGCGGTATATTTTCTGCATATGTTACATCATGGCATTATAACAGAAAATACAAATTGCCGTTACGAATCAATATTAAAATTAAATAATATGTAAGATATAAAGCCCGTTTACCGGACGGGCTTTATATTTCTGGCAAGCTAAACTAGAATTAACCTTCACCACGTGTAACTTTATCCAGCTTTGCTCAGAAAACACAAATAAAATCCTGCTTATTACTCATTTCAACCTGGCTTAAAATCCGCACAATAATTTCAACGGGAAAAACCTGTTGCTTCGTTTTCAGAAGCTCACTTAACGCCCACCACTTGTGGTCATTTATTACCTCTTTTTCCTGCGTTGTCCAGTCAGAAAAATTCAGCTCTTCATCACTGACATTGACCAGATAAAATCGCTCCTCTGCCATCACTGTTTCACCATTTGGCAAAAGCATCGGAAATGTATTTTCCGCTACCGCAGCACCAAACTTTTCGCGGATGATTCCGGTTTCTTCCCTGAGTTCCCGGCATGCCGCCTGTTCATAGGTTTCACCCGGTTCAAGCCCCCCGCCCGGCGTCGCCCAATATGATTCACCTGACAGAGCACCGCTGTTAAAATGGAAATGAAATAATAATATTTCATTTTGTTTGTTTAAAATGATAAATCTTGCCGAAGGTCTTGTTTTCATTACCTGTACCATATCCACCGAAATACACCGGCCACATCATATTACTGAACCGGTTTACATTACAATAACATCTTCTGCATCAGCTTTTTTAAAGACAAATATCTGATCGCTGCTGTTCTGTCACCGGTGGCCGGCAGATCGAATGTTAAGCGGCAGCTTAACCAGCGGTTTATTGATTCAATAACTCCGCTGGTTAAACAGGCGATGGAGAGGTCGGTAAGTGCGATGGTGGTATCCGGTTTATCAGGTAAAAACAGTGCTGCAGATGAGCAGCCTGATTCATCTGATGTGATTGAAAATACACCGGTAAAAGAGTTTGAAAATATTATCGACCCTGATAATCCCAATATAATTACCACCAAGAATGAGCCGGAGCTTTACGACAAAATAAAAGCGATAACAAACTGTGATGATATTCAGTATAAAGACACAGAGTCCTATTTCGGAATATTATACCAGGGAAAAACAAACAGATGGATTGTGCGCTATTACGATAAAACAAATGCCTTTATTCAGGTTCCCATAGAAATTACCGATATTCTTGCCAATGAAGTGGCCCGTGCCGGTCTTGAGCTGAATAACGGAAGAATATCACTCAGATGCCCTGAAGATATTCTCCGTATAACGGGGATTATTCTCGATTCATTTGAATATGTTAAAAATGATGAGAACTTTCTCAGGAAGAAGCAAAGTTAATCATCAGATCCACGTGGTTTCCTGCCCTCTGCTGAGGGCTTTTTACGTTTACGGGGTAACCTCCTGCTCCCGCTCCATTTGTTCAGCCAGTTCACGCTGCTTCACATTCCACACAGAGCTCTGCGGCATTTCGACGCGCACATCGAGACGGGTTGATTCCGGCAGGTCACACGGTTCGCCGTCCTGCCAGAAAACGCGCTCACCTTCCGGGGTGACCTCTTTCAGCCGCCAGTTCTGAAAACGCTCCGGTAAATGCGCGTGCTGCCGGTGACAGGTTTCGATAATGATCCCGCCGTCTTCCTGCACGCGGTCGGCAACATAAACCAGCTCAAGGCCGTTATTGTCTTTCGGTACCGAAATACCGCCGTTTACGCCCCATGCACCATCTGAGTTATAACCGAGTATGCCGGTAATATGATACTGGCCGGTGCCGGTGCGGCTGACTTCTGCACCTTCGGATTCGTCATTGGTTTCATAGTTGCCGTCGGGGTGGATTTGGATGATTGGGGATGCTTTTTTGTAATATCCGCTGCCGTCTACGACATACATATTTGATGTCAGAGCAACAACATCCTCTATCGCCCCGCCATTGTTACGCCTGATAGCGAGGTAGCTCCCTCCTCCATAGTTCGGAATAATCAGATGATGCGAAATGTTATTGGAATACCGTGTAACCAATGCGGTACCAAATCCCACAACGGTTTGGGGAATATTTGAGGAGGAATTTCCGTACCAGTACTGACCGGTTGGTGTAACGAAACTATTAAAATCTGTAATTCCTTTACCACCCGCTTCAGAGCCGATACCAAACCCTGTACTGTATTTCACATGCGTCTGAGTGGCGAGTACACCAGAATCATACGGCACCGTAATAACGTGCTGGTTTTCGCCGTTAGCTTGCCGATACACAATGCTAAGCATTGATGCTGTACCCGCATGAGGATTTGTCTCCAATAACACATAACGACCATCTGATTTTGTCAGCCTGAAGCCGGTATACTCTCCCGTTCCGTTCAAAGATGCATAGCTGCCGGGTGCATTAACAACAAACGGGTTTTGTTTTTTATATGTATATCCGAATTGACCTCCACCGCTGACCCACAGATACGAATCAGGTACTGCTTTAACTACTGTAGTTTGATTATCAGGATTATTTGATAACATACCATGAACCCAATCTATTACAGCCCCCTGGCTCATAACATCCGTTTTTGAATCACCTGGCCCCTGAACTACTTTCGGTATTTTGCTGATGGCCTCACTCAGTGCTTTAATGCTATCCAGCGTCACCTTCTGGCCATTCGGCAGCTCAATTTCCACCTGGCCGGTATCTGCCATCCACTGCTGCATAGCCTGAAGAAAGTAAACGATATAGCCCTGATTTGCTGACATAGTGCGGGCCGCATCTGAAATGGTATCAGGTACTGTGGTGGCGATGGAGTATTTCGCACCGCTGAGCGTTACCGGGGCATTGAATGACAACACCAGTTCGGTATCACTGTTTACTGCGCGGATCATCATACTGACAGGTGCTGTGCTGTTTTCAATACTGATAAGCTGGCCGGGTGCAACACCGTGAATGTTCTTTTTCCACTGTGTACCGGTGCCGGTCACAATCGGTGAACCGGCTTTAATGGCTATGGTGCCGTCGGTGTAAATCATGGGGTTTCCTTAAATTTCAGACGAAAAAAAACCGCCGGAGCGGTTATTTGGATTGAGCTATACGTCAGTTATAAATATAAATCGCCGTCGATACAGTGAGTGTTGTAAATTCCCTGCACATTACCATTATTAGTCCACATGCTACCCATCCAGCCCATATCTACTGTTGCCAGAAACCGGATATCGTAATAATTACCGCTGACATGCAAACCTAATGCCGCCAGATCGTAATAGCTGTTTTTAATAGAAGACACAAACGTGCCATAGTTACCAAGATTAAAATAAGGATTGTTGTATTGAGAATAGCCGGACATTGCTGATAGCAACTGCCCTCCCATCAACGGGCAATATTTGCTGGTATAGGTTGTCTTTCCATACTGATTACAGATTTGAATCCCGTATTTTGGCAACACAGATAAATCAGGGTTGTGATCGAATAACAGTACATTCAGATAGACAGGTACATCTGTCCATATTGAGTTGCCACGCCTCAGCATCGTGCATGCCTGAGATTTTGGCCTGACATAAATTGTATAACGACTTTCATTACTGATATCGTAACCGGGAATTTTAGCACCGTCGTCTTTCTTTCCGCCGCTGTAAACCGTACCGGCCCACACACAATACCCAAGCTTGGAAAAATCTGTCAGCGTTGTGACACTATTCATGCCACGAAGCTGAATTCCATATTTACCGGCTGCGGATTGTTGCTTCGGGGTTCCGTACACGTCATAAACAAAAAATTTACCGTAGGGATCATCCCCCCAGGCAGAGTAATCCCCGCATTCTGCATAAACATATATATATGGTTCTTCCAGCCATAGTTTGTCTGTCCATAACTGAATAACTCCGGTCAGGCCGTTTGTTCTCGCCGCGTGCGCCCCCTTTTTCACCACAATAAAGCAGTTATAGTCTGACATTCCCGGAACAATGGCTCTGAATGCCTTACGTCCATTAATGTACTCCCACATTCCGGATGGCTCTACGCTGCTTTTTTTTGCAGATGCATACGGATAATAAAATTTAAACTGCCCCAGTTTTGCCAGTGGCTGACACTGCTCATCATCCAGGTAAAAAGGCTTTGAACCTGTCTCGGGCTGAACATAAATACCGTACCGACTCAAGACAACCTCCCGATCCTGACCCGCAACACATTGTTTTCATCAAAAACATCTATCTTTGCGTTATTAATTTCCATCCGGCCACCTGATGCCGCGCTGCGAACATCAAGAGTTCCGCGAAATGTCGCACTGTTAAATTCAGCATTACCGCCCTTCGCATCAATCAGAAATCCGGTTTTACCCGGTACATAATTCTCCGACTGCATTTTGTCAGTGACAACCACGCTGTTTAGCCATGCCTGATTAATGAACGCCTCACGCATAAACACCTGGCCGTCCTTCATGTACATAAACATGTCCATCGACTTTTTCACCGGGTTATAAAACGCAAACTGCTGCGCGTTAAAGCCGATAAGCGTGCTCACCTGACCGCCTTTCAGCTCGGCCCCGATAACCATGCCGGCGGAATAGTCCTCACCCTCATAACGGATCCGGACTTTCATATCGTGGACCACCGATGCCTGACCTGATGCCATATCCCACTGTGCGCGGATAGAGTTCTGCGCCATCGCGAAACTGTCGTCTGCCGTCACCTTCACCGCGTCGATTTTCTCAGCCAGCGCCGTGGTTTCCGTGACCGTGTAGTTGCGTACTTCGATAATTTCAGCTTTCATCGAACCAGTTTCACGCTGCCAGTAGCCCCACTGGCCGTAAGCGTTGTTGGCGTTGTTGATAATGGCCTCGAAATTATCATCCGCCTGCGACTGCAGGTCTTTGATAATTTGTGAATCACCCAGCCCGGCGGCTACTTCATCAATAATGGTCGATGCATCGAACTCGGCCACACCGCGCACAAACTCAGTCCAGGGTGACTGATTACCGGTTTTATCCACCAGCCGGGCGCGGAAATAAAACGCGGTACCGGCGGCCAGACCGGCCAGTTCGTGAGAACGGGACGGGTACGGCACATCGGCCAGCAGTAACAGATTCTGGCCATCGTTGGTTTTGCTGTACTGAATTTCGGTTTTCAGGGTGTCTTCGGTGAATTTCCCGAACTCCCAGTTCAGCTTGATCCCGAATACCAGTGTGGACGCACGGAAATTCAGCGGTACCGGCGGATCCCCCGCCTTGCCGGTCAGCCGGGTTTCCTCTGAATATCCCCAGCCGCTGGAGATTTCCGCCGCGTTAATCGCCCTGACCCGCACCAGATAGCGTCCGGAATAGACCCCGGGCACGTCAAACGAAGTCGTGGCATTGCGTGGCACATTAATCCAGTTACCGTCATCACGCCGCCACTGTGCCTCATAGGCGATGGCGTTCTCCGCCGGTGACCAGGTAACCTGCATGGTTTCAATGCTGATCCCCTGATTCACCACAGAGTAAGAGCTGACAGTGATGTCTTTCGGCGGAAACTGGTTGCCGGGCGGAATAACACTGATCGGACGCTCATCGAGTACCGCGCCGGTATCTATCCGGTCGTATTTGTCCGGATCATGCATGGCCGCAGATATCGTGAACGTACCGTCCTCATTCTCAGTCACGCTCACCACCCGGTACTGCTGGGCATACAGCTCGTCTGATTCTGTCACCCAGACACATTCCGGTTCCGGTGTTTCGCTGTATTCCGTGGTAACGGTGATCACGTTATCCGTGACCATCTGGATGGTGCGGGCCTGTGATTTACCGGACGGAAGATTCAGCATCAGCCTGTCACCAGGCGCGGCATCCGGTTTGCGGTCGAGGGTGATACTCCGGCCATTCACCGCACTGACACGGCCGCCGGTCACTCTCCCGGACAGGTTTTCATCCGCCACCGCAATGATGTAGCCCGGCTGCGGAATGTTGCCGTCCAGCCCCACACCGAATGTCACTACCCGGTCTTTGTTGTTGGTGAGAATGCCCCAGCGGCCTTTGCGGTTGGCCTCTGACTGCCGGGTACAGCCGATAGCCGTCATTTCCAGCTGATTAAAGCCGAACCGGTAAACCAGCTCATTTTCGAAGACCGGCTCCATCGCATCGGCATAGCCGTTCAGCGGATCTGAATACGACACCAGCGCAGAGGAATAACGGGCCTTACTGCTGCTGCCGGAATAAGTGAAACGACCGTCCAGCACGTTGGCTTTGGTGTAGCTGTAATCAATGTCGCGCGGCATATCCGCCAGAGTGATAATCTGGTTTCCGCCCCAGTAGGTCATACCCCGGAAGATAGCTGCAAAGTCACGCAGCACGGTATAGGCTTCATTGCGATCCTGCACATATACATCACAGATATAGCGTGGTTCAGTACCGCTGCCGCCCTTACCGTCCGGTACCGGCTGGTCACAATACTGCGCAACACGGTACAGTTCCCATTTATCGATATTCTGCATTTTGATGCGGTCACCGAGGCCGAAGCGATCAGAAATGACAATATCGTAAAAGACCCAGGCAGGGTTATTGGTCCACGCCCATTTAAACGAACCGTCCCAGGTGCCGGAATACGTCCGGTGTTCAGGATCATAGTTTGACGGTATGCGGATAACCCGCATCTTCGGTTCACAGGTGACCTGCGGGATAGAGCCGTTAAACTGTTTTGAGTCAAACTCAATATATAGCAGCGCGGTGTGCGGATAGGTCAGTTTGGCATCGATCACCTCGGTGTAACTCTGCAGCACCATGGTGTCACCAATTTTGGCGCTGTTGGCATCTTCTGTGATTTTACGCACCCGCAGTGTCCAGGATGTGGCCGACTGCGGAAGATCAATACGATGGGTGCGCTCATAACCGGAAGTGGTTTTACCCTTTACGCGGCCGTCCACAACGGTTTTCCAGCTCCCGCCGTCAGTCTGTAAATCAATGGCGTATTTCACTTCATTGCCGACCATGTCCCCGTTATCCTCCTGGCGGAACAGGGACGGCCATTTCAGGCGGACGCGGACCGCAGACAGCTGCGGATTAGTGAATGCGTGTGCCCACGGTGTGCTGCTCTGAACAGTGGTACCAACCGTGATTTCATTCTCCGCTGCCGGCATCCCCTGAATATAGGTTTGTGCCTGGGTACCGAGGCGGTATTCCCATACCACGCCGGGGAAGTTTTCTGACCCGTCAGCATTCAGAAGCGGGGTGCCGTCCAGAAAAATAGCCTTCCCGGTCAGCTCACCGGCAAATTCCCCCTCACCGAGGGCAATCAGCAATTTTGCTTTGGCAACGGACTGTAAATCGTCCGGCTGTTCGACGGGCGTGCGCGGGCTGCCACCGCCGCCTTTGCGGCCTGTGATTTGTGTCATTGTGGGATTCCTGCTGAAAAACGGAGAAAGGGTTACTGCTGATCTTCGACGTAAATACCGGCAGAGATAACGGCCCCACCGATACGGCGTTTACCGTAACCGATCGGTACCGGGTAGCCCTGAGAAACGGTGTTCGTGGGCGCACCGAACGCATAGGACGGTTTATTCTCACCCTGGTCTTTCATGGCGATCCCGTTTGGTTGCGGGGACAGCATCTGGATAATACCGCCGAGCATCATCGCCGCGCCGGTTGTGGCCATAAAGCCCGCCATACCACCGGCGCTAAAGGCTGCAATTATGCCACCGGGAGTCATAAGACCGGCAGCGGCCACCAGCACCGCACCAAAAATGGTCTGAAATAACCCGCCGCGCTTGCTGCCGATCACTACCGGCACAATCCGGATAACATCATCAGTTGCCGGAAACCCCAGGTCATCCACCCCGATATTCTTTTTCCCGCGAAATACCGCGTAAGTTAACCCACGTGATTTGCTGGTATTCAGGAACTGTTCAAAGCCCGAAATAGTACAGCACAGCGCCCGGACGGCTTCGGACGTAGTACTGACAAGACGCTGATGTTTTTTACCGAACGTCTTACCCAATACACCACCCAGCTCTATTTTTGCCATTATTTCCTGTGACATTTTCTCCTCCATTAAAAAACCCGCTTTCGCGGGTTTCATTTATATTGAGTACCTTTACCTGAGCATTGTTGGCTTAATATCTAAATTTCCGAACTGATCGGTAAATATACGATAATATTTATGGTCACCTTCACTTATGGTAAATTCTCTTTCTTGCATTATCTCGTCTGGTGAAGAGAAAAACATCCCCTCAAAAGTTACCCCAATAATATGCTCACCGCTATTAACATTAAATGTAACTTTCTCTGATGTATCCATTTCTGCAGCACGCTTTCCATCTATATACATAGTGATAAGCATCTTTCCGTTTGTGACACCAGAGTCACGAATCACTGTTACCTTTCCAGCATTTTCATTATATGTCTCAGACAAAAATATCCTGTTTTCAGGCGTTATTTTCGCTAATTTTGGATTTACTGCCGATGTAGCACAACCAACCATTATTAAAGAAAAAATAATTAATAATTTTTTCATTTTACCTTCCTGCAAAAAATAAAAATAAGGTTATCTACAATAGACTAGTTTGTCATGAATATTTTGTGTCTCAGTACCATAACTGTGCGATCACGCCAATAACCGCCATACGGAACCCGCTGGCTCAGGTGTCCATACAAATGATGCAGCAGCATATTATTACCCAGCAAAATACCGGCATGATTGGCGACCGGTGCCTGCACCTGCATCACAATGATATCCCCAGGTTGTGGGTCATCAACCTGAATAAATCCCGCCTCCCGCCAATTATCTGTGTACCGGTTTTCGCCCTGCTCCCACCAGGGATAATCCACCCGGTAATCCGGCAGTTCAATGCCATGCTCCTGCCTGAACCAGCTCATTACCAGCCCCCAGCAGTCCGTAAACCCGAGCACAAAAGGTCGCCCAAGTAATGGCTGCTCACCGCGTGGCTGAACAGTCCGCAGATCCCCTTCCGGCCAGCTGACGATATACCACGGCACACCGAGGGCATCGCACTGTGCGTTATCCAGTTCTGACGGCCGGGTGGTGGCATCCGGATGACTGTGAACAATACCGGTCACTGTACCCCAATCCTCCGCAGCGGCGTAATCCTCCGGCGATAAGACAAAATGCTCTTCCGGCGTGACCGCGATATTGCGGCAGGGAAAGTATTTCATCACCCGGGACTTTTGCGCGATCACCCCACAGCACTCGCGGGGGTAATCACGTTTTGCATGTGCAAAAATGGCCGCCTGAATGTTTTTGCGCATCCCTATTTCCTCAGTAATGATGTTCCCGGAAAGCCGCCGAACGGGATCGGATTGTTTTTGCCGAAGCGAGGGAAGCAGCCTGTGTTCAGCATGCCGCTGCACTGATCCTGTGCCGGATCATCCACACGATTGCCGTGCTTATCGAAATACCCGTTCTGACCGGCATAATCACAGCCGTCACCGGATTTGTATTTGCCACGTATGCACCAGGTACACATTGAATGCAGCTGCCTGGTGGGGATCAGCACGCCCTGCAAATCCATCGGACTGGCTAATTCAAACTCAATAACCTCATTGGTTTCCGAAGATTTGCTGTCGATATAAAAAGCAGTGATTTTTTCCTGGGTCGGATCCGCCGCCGGGTTACCGTCCGGAAAATTCGCCGCGTCCAGGTAGTGAGCCAGCGTATCGTGTATCGTGACTTTCGCTTTCAGCATATCGTCATAAGACAGACACAATGCTGTAATTGAGCCATCGAGATTCGCTACCGATAATTTCGGCTGTGCGCCGGAGCCGGTTGTCGATGCCTCAATTCCGTCAATCTGTACCGGCCAGGCACGGTATTCATTACCCTGCCACCAGATGGATTTCGCCGGTAATTTTTCCGGATCTCCACCAGCGGCAGTAATTTCAGCCTCTGAGTGCGGGATGTTGCAGGCATGGAACCGCAAAACATCCGGCGCACCGAACTCCGTGCCGTCAACCTCAAAAAGCCGGACGGCATTACCCGGTTCCGGCTTCTGGTAGTCATTTGTGATCATGGTTTAAATGCCTGGGTAAAAGTGAGAGAAAGTGAATAATTGCCGCCGCCGAGCGGGGTCAGTTTCGGATCATCACAGCGGTACAACCCGGTATCTTCCAGAGGCGGTTTCCACTGAAATGCACGGATCCCGCCGTGCCGGTCAATAAAATCGCGGATTGGCCGGATATAACTTTCTGTCCCGGTAAAATTCAGTGACCACTTCTGACTGCGCGGGTTAATACCGTCCCCGCTTATTTGTTCATAACCATCCCCGAATTTTGCTTTCCGGGTTCTGAATAATATTTCACCCTGCGGGCTGAGCCGCGGGCTCCATGTGAATGCTTCGATCATCTTCCCCCCTTCGCCACATTCCAGATTGCCCCGCCGGGACGTAAATCCGATGCCACCAGTGAGCGGTAACGCTGATCAACAAACTGCCCGACTTCTCTGCCGAACTGCTCATATCCGCCGGTCGCCTGTGTCTGCGGGCTCCCCTCTGACGACACGGTGATATACACCACGGGCGCCGCCGCACCGGCGATTCCGGGAGCCGCAGCCCGGCCGCCGAAGGCTCTGACACCCAGGTTGCCGTCAGGTCCGCGCTTCAGCGGCATGATAGCTTCATCACCCGCTTCCCCCATCAGCCCGACCGTGGGTGTACCGCTGTTACTGACCGGAAAAAACACCGGTGAGCTGACAATGCTGTTACTGTATGAACTCAGTCCCGCAGAGCTGTAAACACCTCCCGCTGCGTTCGGTTCAATCCCTATCAAATTACCAAGCCACGTCCCGCCGAGTGCGCCTTTAATACTGTTGAAAATCATCATCTGAATGATCATTTTCGCAATATCGGTCAGGATCGACCGGGTAAAATCGGCAAAACCGGCACGCCCGGTTAACAGGAAATCAGAAAATAATGCAGAGGTGCTGCTTAATGCCCTGGCAGATACGCCGCGCATCATTTCAAATGCACTGCCGCTGTCCGCAGTGAAATCTTTCCAACCCTGTTTTAAACCTTCCTGCCAGCTCTCTTCCTTAAGGGCTTTTTCACCGGCAGTCTGCCGCACAATGCTGAGTTGTTTTTCCTGCTCTTCATTGAAGAGCGTTGTTTGCGCGATATACAGATCCGATGTTTTATCCGTGACATTTTTATCCAGTTCATAGCGGCGCCGGCCGAAATCCGCCGCTATCTCCTGCTCTTTTTGCATCAGTTCAAAACTGATCGGCGACATCGTGCCCTGTAATCTCTGATTATCCGCCTCCTGCTGCATGGTCGCAGTCCGGGATTTCAGATCACGATTTTGTTCATCATATTGTCTGCTTAATTTTTTGAGCGCGATTTCCCGCTCAAGCGCCGCATTCGTTTCCAGTACTGAACGGATTGCCGCCGCATTCTCCTGAACACTTCGTTTACCGGCATCATTTTTCTTACCGGATAAATCCAGCAATTCGCGGTCAAATGCGATTAATTTATTTTCTGATTCCGTCAGTTTTTCGTTTTCGGCCAGTTGTGCCCTGAGTACAGCCGTCTGCTCCATCAGTTGCTGTGTCCGGCGCTGTCCCTCCGGTATAACACTGCCACGGCTTCCGGATGTTTTTTGCACAGATGAACCGTAAAGGGTATCAAGCCCCTTCATCGTCTGTTCAAACTGCGCGGCATCCATCTGCCCGGATTTCAGCTGTTCACGGGCAACATTCTGCAGTTGCTGTTTTTCCGCGTTTCTGTCCCTGCCGGCCTGATGTGCTGAGTTTAATTTCAGCTCAACATCCAACTGTTCACGGGTATCTTTTATCTGCTCTTTTTGCTGCTTTTCCAGTGCTGCATTTTGTATTGTGGTGCCGATTTGCCACATCAGTTTTTCCATATTGGATGCCTGAATTCTGGCAATACCGGTGCTGACTGAAAAATCCCTCGCATTCTGATTCAGGGACGCATAGCGATCCTCAATCTCTTTAACGCCTTTCTCGTGAACAGTATTAATCCGGGTCTGTTCTTCATGCAGTTTTTTAGTGGCATCCAGCGCACTCTGACGGGCCAGTTCCTTTGCCTCTTCCACATCCCCCTGACGCTCCAGCAGGGCGATCCGGCTTATGGTGTTCTCATCAAATGCCAACCCTTCATTAATAAGCTGCCGCAGACTCTGCAACGGCTGTTCATTAATGGATGCCAGTTTTGAGATCATATAATCCGCACTGCCGCCGGATTTTTCCAGCTGCACACCAAACTCAGAGATATCCCGCAACATTGTGCCGGAAAAACCCGCCCCCGCTGCGGTTGTCACTGTTTTATACGCCTCAGCCGTTCCGCCGAGATGATTTGTCAGAGCACTGAGCTGATAAACGGAGTTACTGATCCCCGCGCCGCCCTGCTGTATCGCCTGTGTAAAGGCGTTTTGCCGTTCTTCCGCCTGTTTATACTGCGAATACAGGTAAGAAATTCCGTCAGCCGCCAGCATCAGCCCCACGCCCGGCAGACCGCCGAGCATACCCCACGTACTTTTAAGGAGACCACCCGCCTGCGCGGTCAGCCGCTGTGAAACACTCAGTTTTTTGTTTTCGTCAGCCACCCGGGTGATCGCCGTCGCCAGGTTTTGTTTTCCCGCGACTTCACTGCGCTCAGCATCCGCCAGGCTTCGGGATGCATTTGCGATTTGTAACTTCGCATTTGTCTCCGCAATGTTGGCATTGCTGATAACAGCCGCATTTCTTGCGTGTTCTTTTGCATAAGAAACATCGGTGCCGTCCTGCTTACTGAGCGCGGCTTTTTTCGCATAATACGCATCCAGCGCCAGCGCCTGTTCGCGACGGGCTACGGCCTCATCCCGCATATTACCGGCCAGCCGGATCTGTGACTGAGCCGCCTGTTTTGCACTCTCTGCCTGCCGTACCTGAGCCTGAGCCATCCGGAGAGCACTTTCCGCTGCCGCAATATCCTTCGCGCGCTTATTATCAATCTCAGCACTTAATTTACCGGTTTCATTCAGCGCCTGTCCCAGCGCCGGGATCAGTGCAGAGAACGTCAATGACCCGCCGGTATTCAGACTGTTCAGTAACGTTGTCAGCGGGATAGCGAACTGACTGAATCCGGCACCTGCCTGCGCCAGATGATTACCGGCACGTTTTGCCTCATCAGAGACCAGCGCCAGCTTATTTGCAGTACCAGCCGCATCCGCACCGGTAGACTGTGCGAACTTCAGCGAGTCTGCGGATGCACTGCTGTACGCCTCCGCCATGTCCGCCTTAAAGGAGGCTGCATTGCGGTGTAATGCAGCCGCCAGAGTTTCAATGTCAGCCATTTAAGATCCTCATCACATCATTGCATTGGCTATCAATACCGGAAGGTACTGCCGGAGCAGTACCTGTCCCGTAATTAACGCCTGCCGCATCTTCTTCAAGCATAAAAAAAGCCCGCCAGTGATTAATAATATCGGCGGGCAATTCTGCCAGTTTTCTCGGATCCGGCTCACCCCACCGGTCAGCCAGCTGAAACAGCTGATACAGGCGGGGTGAGTCCGTCAGTTTTTTTTGGCGTCTTCCACTGTACCGTAGCAATATTGCTGCAATGTTTTCATGGCGGTTAAAAATGCCGCATTACTGTGTGCATCAATCAGCTGTTTTGCTGTCGGTAAATCCGAGGCCTTCAGCGGCTTACCGTTTTCATCACAAATGGCCGATAAGATCAAATTCGCCCCGGCGACAGAAACCCGGCCAAAATCACCGGCTTCGGTTGCAGCCCGGACTTCGCGGTCATAATGATCAAGCTGGCCGACGGTCAGGCGGATAAGATTGACTTCAGCACCGAATAATGTGCGTTTTTCAACATGCATATCCGGCTTTAATAATGCTGATTTCAGGCTCATTATTATTTGCCCCCTTCAGGAGAGACGGTGGTGGTACCCCAGACAATATTATTCTGCTTACCTTTCACCGTGATCTGAATAACTTCCCCGGCAGGGGCACTGATTTCATTCATTTCCCAGCCTGATAATGCCAGGATCATGGTTGCTGTCCGGCCGTTAGGCAGTGCGAAATAAAACTGTTTGGTTTCGCGTTTTTCGGCAGCATTCAGGAATGCGGCAAAGTTTTCATTTGCCGGATCATCAATAAAGCCGAGTGATTTTTCCGGGCCTTCCGGTAAATCCGAAATTGACTGCTTATTAGTATCAATGAGTGTGGTCACATCGATAAAACCACCGGTAAGACCGGTAGCACCGAGTGCTTTACAGTTCACCAGTTGTTTCATTTTTTCCGTGGTATCGCCGATATCACCAAATTTAACGATAGTGCCCGCAGGTAACATTGCGTATTCCGGTGAGATTTTTTCTCCGGCCATAATTTTCTCCAGATAATTAACAGTTACAGTTGTTTTTCCCGATAGGGAAAACTGAAATAAAAAAAGCCGCCGTATGGCGACATTTAACGGGTGTGACAGAAACAGAAAACCCCGCATAATGCGGGGTTCTGATATTATGGCTAATCAATGTGTTAACCAGTTTTATCACATTAGCACTGTTATTGCGTAGCGCGCTAATTCTTTTTTTCTGCGTCCGGAACAGGCTTTCGCTTATAAAAACAGTCTCTGAAAAAAGATAAAAAAATACCGGAGAAACTCATCTCTGATATTCCTGATTATCCATTTTATTAACCATTTTTATCACATTATCACTGTTTTTGCGCAGCGCACTATTCTTTTTTTATCACCTCCGGATCCCCTGTCAGGTATTATTAAAAATAAAAAACCCCGCATTTGCGGGGCCGGAAAATGATTCTGTTTATTTTAGTTGCATAAAGACGGCCTGACATGACTTATTTCATGATCCATATCCAGAGCAGCACCGGCGGCGTAAAGATAACCATCCACAAATCCTTCCGCGACCTGCATCATCTGGCGGACCCGGCCCTCACTGATTTTTTGTTTGCGGGCAATCGCCCGTTTGGATATATGGTACATATAATGCGCAATGACCAGGTCATATTCCTCATCTTTACGGACCGTTTTTAATTTTGCGATAGCATTGTCGATCATAAGGCCGTCTGTATCGGTACATAACAGGCGACCTGAATTACCGCCGCTGATAAGTCCCTTAAATCCCGCCGCAATATGCGGATAACCGAGATTATTCTCTCCTGTTGCCGCCCAGTTACCCCACCGTTCTAATGCCACCTGAATATCTCTCATTCTCTGTCCTCCGCAAAGACACTGTGTAAATATACAGTATTTTTACGGCTGACGAAAATGAGCTGCGGAAGATACGTAGCTGAGGGATATCCTGTCTCAGAAAACCGTTCTGAATATATTAAGCAGCGCCGGAAACTCCGTATACCCTTCCCTGTCCAGAAAATGTCCGGCGTTATTTTCAATAATAACCTGAGTCTGCAACGACTCCGCCAGCGTTTTCGATGCCTGCGGGCTGACTACCCAGTCGTCGGAAGATATGACTGAAATTCGTTTATCAGAAATCTCTGTCAGCTTAGTATAATCCAGAGGATACTGAACATGCGCCTCCAGCTCAGGTAGTGTTTCCTGACTGCAATCAAAACCGGAGACTAAAATATAACCACCCAGTTTTGTCCCTTCCGGAATATGTTCGGCGATATATCGCAGTACCGTAATACAACCAAGACTGTGCCCGACAAAAATTGTATTTTCATCCGCTGTTATATTGTTGCCGATAAGGCATTGCTGCCATTTTTGCGGATCAGGAGAATGCGGTTCCGGCATCGCAGGAACAATAACCGCGGCACCAAGCAATTCCAGCTCTTTTTTTAACCACGGGAACCAGTTATCTGCCGGTGATGCAGTATAACCGTGAACAATAATAACGTTTTTTCCTTTCACTCTCAGCCCCGGTCTTCAGGTTGAATTCACAACATATTGGTTTTATCTGACTGTTTTAATATAACATTTCCCGTCATATTTTTAGCCGTTTTTTTAGTTGTTTCAACTAAGAGGCACAAAACCATTTTCCATAAAAATTTGTTGTGATTCAGTCTGTAACAGGTAATCAGCAAAAGTCTGAGCCAGCGGTGATATTAAGGCCATACAATATATTGCCTTAATATTATCGGCTTCCGGAATAGCGATTGTCGCGAGCCCGGGAAGTTCTGACGTTTTTTTCTGATAATGCCGGTAACCAATAAATATATCTGCCTGATGAGAATGAATCAGCCACTGAGACGCCATTTGTCCCGCAGGGATCGCCGGTGAATTTTTTCCGCCCACCAGATGCTGTGTACGATTGCGGATATTTTCCGCCAGTTCCGGGTCGGTTTTACTGAGTTCAGAATAAAACTGCACCACATAATCGCCGCAGGGATCATCCACCGGCGTTGAAGTACCGATAATTAAATCCGGAGCACGCAGTAATTGCTGCCAGTCAGGATATTGTTCAGCTAATTCAGTGGTGGTGGTAATTCCTAAGTAATTGGCAATAAAAGGCTCAACCCTGAATGCTGTCTTATTCCGGAGTAATGCTTCCGGATGTGCCCGGTCCGCAGACAAAAACAGATCGCACTTTACCCCGGATTCAATTTTTTGCCGCAATAAACCTGCCGGACCAAAATCACAGGTTACCGGCGGTATTTGATTACCGGAATAACCGGCTAAAATGGCAGTCAGCGCTCCCCGCAGACTGCCGGCCGCCATAATATGCATTAATGACTGCCCTGATATTGAGTGCGATAGAATTTCTGATACCAGTTATTCACCCTTGCATCCACGTCAATATCGGCAAATTTCTGCGGATACAGTTTAGCCGCCATCCATAACTCACCGATTGCCATTGCTTCCGGCATCGGATATCCCCAGGCTTTGGCATATTCCGGCATTAAATAGACACGTTTATTTTTCACTGCATCAATAACCTGCCAGCGGGGATCATTATTAATTTCGTCAACAACACCCGGGTAGCGATCCTGAATAAAAATAACTTCCGGGTTCCAGCTGATAACCTGCTCGAGAGAAACCTGTTTATACCCTTTAATGGTCGCAGCGGCGACATTCATTGCGCCGGCGTGCTGCATCATTAAACCGGTATATTTTCCTGAGCCGTAAGTGGTCAAATCCGGGTTTGCCATATAAGCCCGGACACGCTGATTTTCAGGAATATCTTTCAGACGCCGGGTCACTATATCTCTGCTGTCAAAGGTTTGTTTAATCAGCTCTTGTGCATTGTCCGGCTTATTAACGATATCACCAATCAGGGTGATCCCTTCTTTCAGCCCGTCATTGTAGGCTTGCTCTTCATTATCAAGCTCAGGATTCACATTATTTTTGGCGTGGCTGCTGTTGTCTTTCTGCAGTGAAATGGCAACAACAGGGATGCCTACCTGGGTGATTTTATCGATCATTTCCTGTGGCGCATAATTAGTGACAAAAACCACCTGCGGTTTCAGCTGCACCAGGCTTTCAAGATTGACGCTTTTCAGATCGCCTACATTGGGCACTTTCACTAATTCAGGCGCCAGCCGTTCATAATTCTGACCGAGCTGCTCACGCCAGTTTCCCATCACACCCACAATTTTGTCCGTTGCATCCAGCTGAACCAGTAAATTCAGTGTCTGATGCTGAAGAACAGCTACCCGCTCAACATGATCATCAACAACAACCTTGCGCCCCAGCTGATCTGTAAACTCCCGCGCCGCCTGGCCGGAAAATGAAAAAATGACAGCAATAAACCCAATCAGATACTTTTTCATCGTTATTACCCACTTTAATCGATATATACTTGGTTATATATCGATTGATTTCATGGGTCAACTGTTTCGGTAGGTATTACAGCACAGGAATGCAATATTTTGCATGCCTGTAAATGCCCCGGAAACCAAGAATCTGCCGGGGCATAAAAATCAGTAACAAACTGATAAATATCATGATGATCACAGCGAAGATTGGATAAAGGTACAAAATAAAAATTTAATATATGGGCTCCGGAATAACGGAACATGCGAACTATCAAGAAATTACGGAGAGTTGATCCTGTAAATTATCGTTACCAGGTCAGTCTGTAACTATCATCAATTAATGACTTCAGTTCTTCACTGCTGAATTCAGCATCCAGTATTATCGTAACCCAGTGTTCTTTGTTCATGTGATACGCAGGATAGATGCCATCCTTTAAGCGGAGAGAGCCAACCATTTCCGGTACAGCTTTAACATTAACAATATCCACTACTTTCTCTGCGTCTCCGGCGCCTATTTTATCAGCAGATACTGACATTATGATAGCAAACCATTTGGCATTTCCGTGGTGCCTGAATACCGCATAATCCGGATATTTAATCCACGGATAGTCAGGGGCTGAGCCGTAATTAGTCCGGATATATTCAATCAGATCGTTCTTTTTCATATCAGCACCTTAAGTAAATCATCAATGGCTATGTCAGATACCGATATTACAGCATTTATCATGGCGCTCTGATATATCCTGTTTTTATGCAGTGATATTTTTGTACAAATTAAAACCAGCTCACAATATATTAAGCTGGCTTTATTGTGTATTTATCATACTTAAATAAGAATGATATTCATTTTTTATATGGTAATGAATAACATTTATGATTTTATTTTTTGCATTATCAGATTGCTAAAGGCTCCATATATACAAAGGAGCTTTTTACTGATTCAGTATAATCATTCTGAGCTTCAGGAAACAGATATTCATAAGACACATGAAATATATTTATTATCTTAAATACAACACTAACATCTATTTTATTAACACCCCGTTCATACCTTGACAACTGCTGCTGTGAGACCCCCAGCATTTTAGCTAACATCTTTGTAGTCAAGCCATTACGGTGTCTTAGGTCGCGGATATTCTGCCCTACAATAAAATTAATATCTTTCATTATGAACCTCCTGATAAACATATATTAAAGGTAAAACATAATATGCTGACTGACAAACCAAGCTATCAACAAAAAATATACAACTCAGAATAATTATCCAAAAATAAAAGACATTGACGGGAAAAAATCTTAAATTATTGTTTAACGACAAGCAAAAAGACCAATTAACCCCATTGGCCTTAATTATAAACCTAATGCCAAGTATTTATACTTGTTTATATTACGTTTAACTTTTGGCAGGTATATTCGGTTGCAGAAGTCGCAAGTATCCCTTCCGTTAATCAATTTGCCCGGCAATAGCCGGGCTGTTTTTTTTCAGTTGTATCTGCTATTAATAATAGCCATCGGTTATCGTGTTTATTTACCACCAGCAAATACCGTACTCTGTGCCTGCAGAAACTCTGCCGAAAGATAAGTTACAGAATACTTTTGATGCTCTCAGCAAGTGTTGTTGTTGGTCGTCCAATCAGTTTACTCAGAGTATGACTATCATCGAACAATCCTCCTTCGGACGCACCAATGTCAGAGTCAGCAAGCATCTCAGACAATTTATCAGGCAGACCCGCATTTTTCAGTGCAGCAACAAAATCAGCCTGACTTAAATTCTGATACACAACATTCTTTCCGCTCTGTTCAGTCAGTTCTTTCGCCAGGTGGCTTAATGTCCACGCCTCATCTCCGGCAAGCTCATACACCTTACCCGCATGCCCGTCTTCACTGATAACACGGGCGGCAACCGCCGCATAATCAGCTCTGGCTGCGGAAGCGATTTTTCCGTCTCCGGCCGCACCAATAAAGACACCATGCTCAAGCGCAGCAGGCACACTGGCCAGATAGTTTTCCGTATACCAGCCATTGCGCAAAAGGGTATACAGGATACCGGAATCAGCCAGCATTTTTTCTGTTTCCACATGCTCAGTATGCAAACTCAGCGGAGAGGTATCGGCATGTAACAAACTGGTATAGGCAATAAATTTCACATTGACTGATTTTGCAGCATTAATCACATTACGATGCTGCGTGACTCGCTGCCCGATTTCGCTGGAGGAAATCAGAAGCAGTTTCTCAACCCCCTGTAACGCCCTGATTAATGATGCTTCATCATTGTAATCAGCCTGACGTACAGAAATGCCTTTCCGGCTCAGGGATGCACCTTTTGCCGGATTACGGACAATCGCCACAATCTGGCCTGCCGGGACTGTTTGCAGAAGGTTTTCAATAACATGTTGGCCCAGGAGGCCTGTTGCACCGGTAATCGCAATCATAAGATAGCTCCTTAATGTATCACTTGTGTTTCGTTAACATAACACTTAGACTTACTTAAAGTAAGTACATACAAAAAGGTAAGTGCAACGTGGCAGCTTCAACATTATCCCAACAGTTACGCGACGGTAATTTATTTGCCGCGCAATGCCCTTCCCGGGAAATTCTTAAACATGTAACAAGCCGCTGGGGGATACTGATTTTAATTTCCCTTCGTGACGGGACACACCGTTTCAGCGATTTACGACGCAAAATCGGCGGAATAAGTGAGAAAATGTTAGCTCAGTCATTACAGGCGCTGGAACAGGATGGCTTCATTAATCGCGTGTCATATCCGGTATTACCGCCCCACGTCGAGTATACACTGACCGATTCTGGTGAACAGATAAGTGAAAAAGTCGCCATACTGGCAGACTGGATAGAAATAAATCTTCCGGACATACTGGCGCAAAAGGAAAGCAAAACAGTATAGTTATTTACGCTGCTGATGCTCCGGTCGTCAGGCATTATTCCGGCTGCTTTGCAGCCCGCTGAATGTCTTTCAGTATCCGCTTTCCTGTCAATTATCCTCCGCCGGATAATTGACAGGAAAATACCGTAACCGGGTGATATGTTTTAAAGGGGTTAAAATGAGTCAGAATGTATAAAATATGTTTTATTTCATGCCGTTACCCTGATAGCATTAAGCACTGACACTTTGCAATACAGGACTGTTTATATGCACAAAACTAAGGCATTATTATTTATCGTCTTCTTTTTCCTGGTAGCAGGCTGTTCACCAAAAACCAGGCACCAGCCGGAACAAAATGTATGCGTAATCAAAATGGATACGCCGGAAGGGAACCAGCCCGGGAAAATAGATCAGGTCGATGGAATCAGCCCTGAGTGCAGAGCTGTCGAAAAATCAATAAGCAAAGCTATTTGACTTGTTTACCCTGCATATAAAACCAAAATTATCACATCACTAAAAATATATAACCTGATAATAAAAAAGCCTCACCGAAGTGAGGCTTGCACTGTTGTTATACCTTTAATCCACATAAATACTATTAACAACAGCGCACTATATATATCGTATCAATATTATCATTTTCAAGCCCTGTGGAACCCACCGATCTGACGGTTTCCACAGGGTAAACAGAATAAAAAATTAAGCCTTGGTATCTTTATTTTCAATAGCGATTAACTGTGGCTTTTCTTCTTCCGGAATTTCATACTCTATATCCAATGTCAATAATCCGCAGGATAACTCTGCATTTTGGATTTTAACATTCTTACCAAGGTTAAATTCTAATGAAAACTGATTTTTTACTATCCCCTGATGTACCCATTTCTCTGATTCATTAACCACTTCAGCAGGCTGTTTGCCCTGAATACTGAGCTTGCCGCCTTTCAGTGATACCTCAAGATCATCGTCCCTGTAGCCGGGAACACTAACCGTCAGCTGATAACGCGCATCATTTAATTGCTTCAGGTTATACGGATGTTCTGAGGTTATTGGTCTGTTGCCCGTAAGCTGGCTGAATAAACGATCCATCTGATCAAAACGCGTTGACAGCAAGCTGTCAGATAATGCCGGAAATAATGAAAAAGAACTAATGTTCTGCATAATTCCTCCTTCAGTATTTCAATTTACTATTGATTATATACCACTGTTTTTCTTATCCGGGTACGTTATCTATATAAGGATAGCTTCTGAATTTTCAATATATAGTTTACATTTTTTTACAAAAATAGTATATAGCAAAAAATCCCGCAAATACGGGATATCAGCTTATAAGTAATGAGATAGACATATAACGCTTACTGCGTCAGCCTGTAACTATCATCAATCAGTGATTTCAGTTCCCCGCTGTTAAACTTTCCATCCAGTATTATTGTGACCCAATGTTCTTTATTCATATGATATGCAGGATAGACGCCCTCCTTTAAGCGGAGAGAACCCACCAGTTAGGGCGCAACCTTAACATTAATAATACCCGCCACCGTCTTTGCGTCTCCGGCACCTATTTTATCAGCAGATACTGACATAATAAGAGCAAACCACCCGGAATTCCCCCGGTGCCTGAATACGGCATAATCCGGATATTTAATCCACGGATAATCAGGGGATGTGCCGTAGTTATGCTGAATATAATCAATCAGATCGTTCTTTTTCATACCAGTACCTTAAGCAAACCATCAATCGCTATAGTTAACGCCTGATATGACATCTAAGCAAGCTGGTAACAAGGAAATGGATGAACAGCACGTATATAAACCCCGTGATTGCGGGTTTGAATGTCCGTTCGGTATTGATTGATGTATTCAAAGAGGCACAGCATGCCAGTGAAGTTCCGACGGGATATAACCCAGCCCTCGCAACAAAGCAACCGTGTCAGACACTCAATATCAGCCTGCGGGATGTGATTGCCGGATGCCGTGATCTGTATGTCAGCAAATATTTAGTCCACTACACACGGATTACATCACAGTCACAACCCGGCGGCCAGGTAACCGCAAATACCCTGACCACCAACTTTAAAAAAGCCAGGGATAAAACCGATATCGATTGGGGAGAAGGAACACCGGAAACATTTCATGAAATGCGGTCATTGTCTGAGCGTTTATACCGGCAACAAGGAATTAATACCAAAAACCTGCTGGGCCATAAAAACCAGCAGCAAACCGATAAATATCATGATGATCGTGGCAAAGATTGGATAAAGGTGTTGATATAATATTTTATTGGCCCATAGTTTAGCTCGTATATCTGTTTTCTAGGTCATAAGTCAGGTTTGTGCCAATAGCGGACTTTACTACTACTCAACCTAAAACAATTGCACCCATTAAATAGTGGTAACTCCGAAAATCTTAAGGTCAGCACAAAAAATATGAGAATTGGCTTGATAGGTGGCCAGCCCGTTAAAAAATCCTAGTAACCTCATATCATTGTGATGATGCTGTGCTGAGAATTTTATGTTGAACGACTCTACTTTCCCCTTTATTTGTGGCGGAATATTTACAAGGTTCTGCTTTGACAAGTCCACCACATTGAATGAAGCAAACGCACTACGACTCAAATTAAAAAGAAACATATTATGATGGGGATCATTAGTTCCTTGAAGGTAGCCTGTATCGGGTAATGCTACTCTACAACCTGGAATGTCGTCAAAGGTTGCGACTATCAAATGGCCCATTTTCCCCTTTGACTCAACAATCCAATCAACAGTCGACTCTAGGATACTTTTTGTTGCTCCGGGTGGGGTCATTAACGCCAGAAAAAGAATCTCCAACCACTGGAAATACAGCTCACTCGTCACCCCGAACTCTGCGCAAACCTCAGTTAGGTGAGGTTTTTCTCCCACACGAATGTCGGAGAAGTGGACTAGCAAAAGAGGATCCGTTGGATACATCCCAACCAATTCCTTATATATATTAATTGTTTGAGCAATCAAATAAGGGTTTCGAATCCACCCCATGAACTTTGCTTTGAGCACTCGTTCAGCGGCGCCCTTCAAAACATCGCTTCCAGGATTTAACTTGGACTCGGAGATAAGGAGGCCAGTTGCTGGAGCTAAGTCCATTTCAAATTTATGAAAGAAATTCTCTAAATTCTTTCTTAACCTTGAGCTTTTCACATCGAAACTAAAGAGATCGTTAAAAGAGAGGTTAGTCTTTATTTTGACGCCTTCAGCATTTGTCAAGCGAACAACACTATTTTCTCGATCTGCAATTTCAAATTTGTAGATTCGCTTCTTATCTTTTGGTTTGCTCTCATCAATGCAGTTACTGCGCTGCTCTGTCTGAGATATAAAATGCTGATTCCTTGTTAGATTATCCATAAATTATCCTTGTTGCGACCACCCGTAAGGCGTGTAATGGACATGCTCACAATTGATAATATGCTGTAATGTTAGCAATACCTTCATCAATTTTGAGAACAACTATGAACTTCCACTTTTCGCTCTTTCAGGATTATAGCCATAATTAAATTTCTACATCACAGGAGATTTAATTATGGCTAAGCTACAAAATGCAGAGCTACTTTTGTGTTGTATAAACCTTGATGCGTGTATCTACCCGCTTGAAAACGTTAACTCCTTCAGATGATAGCTGCTCATCTTGAGTGAAAACACCAAGAAATCGATATAGTGTCCGATTTAGCTCATCACGAGAATGAGCCATTACGATACGATAACACCATGTTTCCCTATAGTTGCGTGTTGAATTAAGGCTTTTTTCCGTTATCAGGTCACCATCAATGGAAAGTGAGTTGTCCCACTCCCCCGCCTTATATAAACGTGGAAACCAAACCATCACATCTCCGCTCAAACCGATCGCCTTTACAACAGTCTCAGGTACCCGCCAGCTACCTGATTGGTGGTGTCCTTTATCTCCATAACCAAAGCACTGCAAAGCATCCCTGTGATATCGGAATACAGCGTAAGGCCCTGCTTCAAGAAAGCCTGCATTAATGTGTATTTGAGCGGTATAACGGCTGTTATAGTCCCAAGGAAGGAATAAGCCCTGGGCTTCCTGTTGGGCTTTTCTGTCCCTAACAAGAAGGATGAATTCATCAACAAGATGATTAATCTTGTCCAGTGTCGTGTTATTGGCTGGAATTCGTTTTTCAATAAACCCCGTCGCTTCCATGATGTCCAAACGACGGATTCTGTCAGCCATTTTAGCTTCATCGCTATCATGGTGCGCCTCATCTATTTCAAGATACAGCTTCAACTGCGGAAAAAGCAGGTCTGCAAGATAAATTTTTCCAGAGTGCCCTTCCTTTCGAATACACTGCTGGCAAACGAATTCAAGCTCAGGGTCATTCAATCTGTGAAAAATTCGGTTGATGATGTAGTGTTCCCAGCGCTTGTGAGAGATTTTTGATAGTGCCCGAAGAATATAGTCATCTTTACTCATGTTAATACCATTTAAAAGCAAATAAACAACCAGAAAAAAGACTTAACTTGGACGCCTGTATTCGCAAGCGTAGTATCAAAATAGTAAACATATCATCGCCATAATACTTAGCGCTGTAGTTACATCCGTCTAAATTCTGTCGGCCACTTCACCATTGAAGAAGCCTTTACTGGTTAACGCATCACCATCGTGCCAACGTCCGCTCCTCACCCCAAACGCCCCTCTCCTTACCCACACATCTAAACCTCAAACCACCTACAATCTGTACAAATTTCATACCGTTTTGCTAAATCATTTTGCAAACTTTTTGATAACCGTTTCAGACTGAACAATAAAAAACGGGAACTAATCAGTTCCCGTTAACTATTTCACTGTAAACTTAATTACATGTGTTTGATGATTGCGTCACCAAACTCTGAGCATTTCAGCAGCTTAGCGCCTTCCATCAGACGTTCGAAATCGTAGGTGACGGTCTTGGCAGCGATTGCCCCTTCCATTCCTTTAACGATTAAGTCAGCGGCTTCAAACCAGCCCATGTGGCGCAGCATCATCTCAGCGGAGAGAATTTCTGAGCCCGGGTTGACTTTGTCCTGACCGGCGTATTTTGGTGCGGTGCCGTGGGTGGCTTCGAACAGTGCGCATTCATCACCGATGTTCGCGCCCGGTGCGATACCGATACCGCCGACCTGTGCCGCGAGGGCGTCAGAGATATAGTCGCCGTTGAGGTTCATACAGGCGATAACGTCATATTCTGCCGGACGCAGCAGGATTTGTTGCAGGAACGCATCCGCGATCACGTCTTTGATAATGATCTGTTTGCCGGTTTTCGGGTTTTTCAGGCTTAACCACGGGCCGCCGTCCAGTAACTCGCCGCCGAACTCTTCGCGTGCCAGTTCGTATCCCCAGTCTTTGAAGGCACCTTCGGTGAACTTCATAATGTTGCCTTTATGAACCAGGGTGACGGAATCACGGTCGTTATCAATCGCGTAGTTAATCGCTGCGCGGACCAGGCGTTTTGTCCCTTCTTCAGAGCACGGCTTGATACCGATACCGCAATCCTGCGGGAAGCGGATTTTGGTCACCCCCATTTCGTCCTGCAGGAACTTAATCACTTTATCAGCTTCCGCAGAACCGGCTTTCCACTCGATACCGGCGTAGATGTCTTCCGCGTTTTCACGGAAAATCACCATATCAGTCAGTTCAGGTTGTTTTACCGGGCTTGGTGTACCGGCGTAGTAACGTACCGGACGCAGACAAACATACAGATCCAGAATCTGGCGCAGTGCCACGTTCAGGGAGCGGATACCGCCGCCGACCGGGGTGGTCAGAGGGCCTTTGATAGCCACGCGGTAGTCACGGATAAAATCGAGGGTTTCATCCGGCAGCCAGACATCACTGCCATACAGTTTTGTGGATTTCTCACCGGTGTAGATTTCCATCCAGGAGATTTCACGCTTACCGCCATAGGCTTTTTTTACAGCGGCATCAACAACTTTAATCATTACAGGCGTTACATCAGCCCCGATTCCGTCCCCTTCAATAAACGGGATAACCGGATTGTCCGGAACGATTAATTTGCCTTTTGCGTCAATGGTAATTTTAGCGCCTTTCGCCGGAACAACTACTTTGCTTTCCATCAACCTCTCCTTTATGTAAGCGCAATGCTTTGTTAATTTTTTGTAATGGCCCTGTCAATACTACTTGAATAATCGCATCACGCAAATCCTAACTGTTTTAAGCTATAATGTAAGTCTCATTTTTATGTAAAAAAAGATAATGACCGGTAAAACCACGAACTCCCGCATCTCCCGAAAGCCGCAATCCCGTCCGGCAGGCGCACATCCGCGTCAGAAAGCTGCCCGCAAACCCCGGCCGCGCGGTCCGCGAAAAATTATTCTGTTCAATAAACCGTTTGATGTACTGCCGCAGTTTACCGATGAAGCCGGGCGCAGCACGCTGAAAGATTACATTCCGGTTACAGATGTGTATGCCGCCGGGCGGTTGGATCGCGACAGCGAAGGGTTACTTATCCTGACCAACGACGGCGCATTGCAGGCAGCGCTGACACAGCCGGAGAACAAAGCCCCGAAAGTGTATTATGCTCAGGTGGAAGGTGTGCCGGACGAAAATGCGCTGAATCAGTTGCGTAATGGCATCACCCTGAATGATGGTCCTACCCGCCCTGCAGGTGCTGAGCTGGTGGATGAGCCGGACTGGCTGTGGCCGCGTAATCCGCCTATCCGCGAGCGGAAATCGGTACCGGTCAGCTGGCTGAAATTAACACTGCGGGAAGGCCGTAACCGCCAGGTACGCCGGATGACCGCCCATACCGGCCACCCGACCCTGCGTCTGATCCGCGTGCGGATTGGTGATTTTGCCCTTGATACCCTTGCCCCCGGCGAATGGAGAGAAGTGAATGATATTCAGACCTCATGTGACAGTGGCCTGCCTGGTCAGCGCCGGTGAAAAATTTCTGGTGGTGGAAGAAACCGTTAACGGCAAAGCCACCTGGAATCAGCCCGCCGGGCATCTGGAAGCCGGGGAAACCCTGCTTGCCGCCGCAGAGCGCGAGCTGTATGAAGAAACTGGGATCCGCGCCGTCCCCGATGCCCTGCTGAAAATTCATCAGTGGGTTGCACCGGACGGCACACCGTTTATCCGTTTTCTGTTCCGTGTGCTGCTGGAGAGTGAGTGTGAGACACACCCGCAGGACAGCGATATCGACCGCTGCCACTGGGTCAGTGCGGATGAGATTATTCACAGCCCAATCCTGCGCTCCCCGCTGGTAAAAGAAAGTATGTTTGCCTGGTTTGCCGCCGAACCGCTGCCGCTCTCGCTGCTGGGAACGTTCGGGGATGCGTTCGGGGAACCGGTTTCCCCGTAATGCATTGCGGGGAACAAACTGCGGAAAATTCTTTGCTGAAAATTCTTTGCGAAAAAAGTGCCGATCCCGCACCTGAGTGATGCGCCGCTGTACGTATCATGGTAAAGTACGGCGCTTGTTTTTTTCCCTGGTTCTTCTTCGCGTCACTGTGTGCGGAGCAGACCGAATCGCCGCGAGATCAGCCATGTCAGATAACAGCCAGAAAAAAGTCATCGTCGGAATGTCCGGCGGTGTGGATTCCTCCGTCTCAGCCTATTTACTGCAACAGCAGGGTTATCAGGTGACCGGGCTGTTTATGAAGAACTGGGAAGAGGACGATGATACCGAATACTGCTCTGCCGCCGCTGATCTGGCGGATGCGCAGGCCGTCTGCGATAAACTCGGCATTGAACTGCTGACCATCAACTTCGCGGCGGAATACTGGGATAATGTGTTCGAGCATTTCCTGGAAGAATATAAAGCGGGACGCACGCCGAACCCGGATATTCTGTGCAATAAAGAGATCAAATTCAAAGCCTTCCTGGAATATGCCGCAGAAGATCTCGGGGCGGATTATATCGCCACCGGACATTATGTGCGCCGCCGTGATATCAACGGTACCACGCAGTTACTGCGCGGCCTGGACAGCAATAAAGATCAGAGCTATTTTCTGTATACACTGAGTCACGACCAGGTGGCACAAAGCCTGTTCCCGGTCGGGGAACTGGAAAAACCGGAAGTCCGCCGGATTGCGGAACAGTTAGGGCTTATCACCGCGAAGAAAAAAGATTCCACCGGGATCTGCTTTATCGGTGAGCGCAAGTTCCGTGATTTCCTCGCCCGCTATCTGCCTGCCAAACCGGGCCCGATTATGACAGTTGATGGTCAGGAAATCGGTCAGCATGACGGGCTGATGTACCATACCCTCGGCCAGCGCAAAGGGCTGAAAATCGGCGGAACCCGTGAAGGTTCCGACGAGCCGTGGTATGTTGTCGATAAAGATGTTGAAAACAATATTCTGATTGTCGCACAGGGCCATGAACACCCGCGTCTGATGTCTGCAGGGCTTATCGCGCAGCAGCTGGACTGGGTATCGCGGGAGCCGCTGACTCAGCCAATGCGTTGTGTGGTGAAAACCCGTTACCGTCAGGAAGATATTCCCTGTACTGTCACCCCGCTCGGTGATGACAAAATCAGTGTCCGGTTTGATAACCCGGTTGCTGCGGTCACACCGGGTCAGTCCGCTGTCTTTTATCAGGATGAAGTCTGCCTGGGCGGCGGAGTCATTGAAGCGCGTATTACGGAGTGATTATGGCTAAAAATTACGAAGACATAACCCTCGCCCTGGCCGGGATCTGCCAGGCCGCGCGCCTGGTGCAGCAACTGGCGCATGAAGGTCAGACAGATAATGATGCGGTTGATGTGATGATCAACAGCATCATCAATAATAATCCGTCCTCTGTCCTGAATGTCTACGGCGACAATGTGCAGAACCTGCATACCGGCCTGTCCGCGTTCGCAGGGATGTTCAATATGACCGGCTCTCAGGGGCTGAATGCCGAGCTGACCCGCTATATGCTGGGTGTGATGCTGCTGGAGCGCCGCCTGAACAAAGCGCCGGGCGCGATGGATGAACTCAGCCGCCGTATTGATAACCTTGAACACCAGCGCGACCATTTTGGTCTGTCACAGGAAGCGATGCTCAATACCATCGCCGGTATCTATGTGGACAACATCAGCGGCCTCGGCCCGCGCATCCAGGTGACCGGCTCGCCGGAGATCCTGCGTAACACCCTGATTCAGGCTAAAGTCCGCTCGCTGTTACTGAGCGGGATCCGCAGCGCCGTGCTCTGGCGCCAGGTCGGCGGCAACCGTTTACAGTTGCTGTTTTCCCGTTCACGCCTGGTGGACACCGCCAAATATCTTCTCGCTCAACACTAAAATTACCGGGAGTTGCAACCAATGGAATTATCCTCACTTACCGCCGTTTCCCCTGTCGATGGCCGTTATGGTGACAAAACACGCGCACTGCGCGATATTTTCAGTGAATACGGTTTGCTGAAATTCCGTGTACAGGTCGAAGTGCGTTGGTTACAAAAACTGGCGGCGTGTGCAGACATCCCCGAAGTTCCGGCTTTTGATGATGACGCAATCGCTTACCTGGATGCAATTGTCGCGAATTTCGGCGAAAAAGACGCAATGCGGATCAAAGAGATTGAGCGCACCACCAACCACGATGTGAAAGCGGTGGAGTATTTCCTCAAAGAAAAAGCCGAAGCCGTGCCAGCCCTGCACGCGGTGTCTGAATTTATCCATTTCGCCTGCACATCCGAAGATATCAATAACCTCTCTCACGCCCTGATGCTCAGCACCGCCCGTGAAACCGTGCTGCTGCCTGCATGGCGTCAGATGATCGATACTGTCCGAGCCATGGCGGCGGATTACCGCGACCTGCCGCTGCTCTCCCGTACCCACGGGCAGCCTGCGACCCCGAGCACCGTCGGTAAAGAGTTTGCCAACGTCGCTTACCGGATGGAGCGCCAGTACCGCCAGTTACAGCAGACCGAAATCCTCGGCAAAATCAACGGCGCGGTCGGTAACTATAACGCACACTTATCTGCCTATCCGGATATTGACTGGCATAAATTCAGCGGCGACTTTGTGACCTCGCTGGGTATTCAGTGGAACCCGTACACCACGCAGATTGAGCCGCACGATTATATTGCCGAGTTTTTTGACTGCGTGGCGCGCTTTAACACCATTCTGATCGATTTCGACCGTGATATCTGGGGTTACATTGCCCTCAATCACTTTAAACAGAAAACAATTGCCGGTGAAATCGGTTCATCCACCATGCCGCACAAAGTCAACCCGATTGATTTTGAAAACTCAGAAGGTAACCTGGGTCTGGCTAACGCGGTGCTCGGCCATCTGGCAACCAAACTGCCGGTATCCCGCTGGCAGCGCGACCTGACGGACTCCACTGTACTGCGTAACCTGGGTGTGGGGATCGGTTACTCGCTGATCGCTTATCAGTCCACGCAAAAAGGTCTGAGCAAGCTGGAAGTGAACGAAAAACACCTGCGTGATGAACTGGATCAGAACTGGGAAGTACTGGCAGAGCCGATTCAGACAGTTATGCGCCGCTACGGTATAGAAAAACCGTATGAAAAACTCAAAGAGCTGACCCGTGGTAAGCGTGTTGATGCACAGGCGATGCAGGTCTTTATCGACGGACTGGATCTGCCTGACGCAGAAAAAGCCCGGCTGAAAAACCTGACCCCGCAAAACTATCTCGGGGACGCCATCCGTCTGGCAGATGAGTTGTAATAATTAACTCACTGATAATTAATCACACAGAGGCAGAGGATATCTGCCTCTTTTTTTATGATTAAACGCATATCGCGCGTATTATTTGGCGTACAAGTTCCCTATCCTTCATGTAAACTGTTACAATTCACATCGTTTCCTGTTGGGATATCTGTCTTTGTAAGGAATTATGTATGCGCGTGCTCATCGTGGAAGATAACAATTTACTCCGCCATCATCTGACGGTTCAGATCCGCGAGCTCGGCCATCAGGTTGATGCGGCGGAAGATTCAAAAGAAGCAGATTATTTTCTTCAGGAAAGTCAGCCGGATATCGCGGTGGTTGACCTCGGTCTGCCCGGCGAGGACGGCATGGTGATGATTGCCCGCTGGCGTCAGCAGCAGGTCAAAATCCCGATTATGGTGCTGACCGCCCGTGAAAGCTGGCAGGAAAAAGTCGCCGCGCTGAATGCCGGGGCGGATGATTATGTTACCAAGCCTTTCCAGCTGGAAGAGATTGTTGCCCGTATGCAGGCACTGATGCGCCGTAACAGCGGCCTCGCCTCCCAGACACTGGAACTGGGCATTTTTGTTATCGATCTTTCCCGCAAAGAATTCCTCGTTGACGGTAACGCCGTCAAACTGACCGCATTTGAATACACCATTATTGAAACACTGATGCGGAATAATGGTAAAGTCGTCAGTAAAGATTCCCTGATGCGCCAGCTCTATCCGGATGCCGAACTGCGTGAAAGCCACACCATTGATGTGCTGATGGGCCGTCTGCGCAAGAAAATCCAGGCATTTACCGATATTGATGCCATCGTCACTGTCCGCGGACAGGGCTACCGTTTCGATGCAGGGAAGTAACAGACGCCACTTAAGCCACTGAGGTATTGCGCATGACCAGGCGGACAACGCGCCCTTTCTCTCTGCGGACCCGGTTTTTACTGGCAACGTTTGCCGTGATCCTCGCCATGACGCTTTCTTACGGCGCCGTGGCGCTGGTCGGTTACCTGGTCAGTTTCGATAAAACCACCTACACCATGCTGCGCAGCCAGAGCAATTTGTTTTACAGCCTGTCGCAGTGGGATGACGGAAAACTCAATATCCGTTTTCCGCCGAATTTCTCCCTGAATGCCCCGTCTGTGGTGCTGATTTATGATGACAACCAAAATCTGCTCTGGCGGCAGTATCATATTGACGCGCTGGAGAGAGCCATTCCGGCCAAATGGCTGACCAAAGAGGGGTTGTATGATCTGAATACCTCGCTGGAAGCCACCAAGTCCCTGCTGGTCAATACCCCGCTCTTTGCCACGGAAGATATCCGGATTAATGACCTGGATGATGATCACGACGGGCGGATGATCCACTCCGTGTCTGTCAGCCGTTATGGCAAAACAGATACCCTGCCGCCGCTGACGATAGTGGTGGTGGATACCATCCCGCAGAATCTGCAGAAGACCTTCCGTGTCTGGGAATGGTTCGGTTACGTGGTGCTCGCCAACCTGTTTCTGCTCACACCGCTGATCTGGCTGGCGGCACACTGGAGCCTGCGGCCGATTAATGCCCTCAGCGGGCAGATCAGCGCACTTGAAAAAGGCGAGCGGGAAGATTTGGATGAAACCCCGCCCAGCGAACTGCGCGGGCTGGTGCGTAACCTGAACCTGCTGTTGCACAGTGAGCGGGAGCGCTATACCCGCTATCAGCGCACGCTTTCTGATCTGACCCACAGCCTGAAAACCCCGCTGGCGGTACTGCAGAGTACCCTTCGCTCACTGCGCGGCGGCAAAGATATGACCATTGAAACCGCCGAGCCTGTCATGCTTGAGCAGATCGGACGGATTTCCCAGCAGGTCGGTTATTATCTGCACCGCGCCAGTATCGGCGGTGACAATACCGTGCTGATGCGGGACATTTCCTCCGTTCCGGCGCTGATTGACAGTCTCGCCAGTGCGCTGTCAAAAGTGTATCAGCGCAAGGGCGTGGATATTACCGTCGATATTCCGCCGGATATCACCTGGCTGGGACAGCAGAATGACTTTATGGAAGTCATGGGCAACATTATGGAAAATGCCTGCAAATACTGCCTGGAGTTTGTCGAGGTGACGGCGCAGTGGCAGCATGATGCGGTTATTCTGATTGTCGATGATGATGGTCCGGGTGTGCCGGAAGAAAAGCGGGAACTGATTTTCAGCCGTGGTCAGCGGGTTGATACCCTGCAACCCGGTCAGGGGCTGGGGCTGGCGATTGTCACCGACATTCTGGAGCAGTATGACGGTGGTGCGGTTGTCACTGAAAGCCCGCTGGGCGGTGCCCGTATTACCGTGACATTCCGGCGTCAGACTGTTCACGACGAAGACACAGACTGAGAGTCTGTCTGTTGTTGCCGGCAAGTTATAAATATATGCATGAATATAATATGTCTTTTTCCGTTATACTCCCTTCATCTGCCTGATCACGGCGTTTATTGAGGACGAACACATGGATTATGAACTGAATATAGACTGGCAGACCTTTATGGAAAGCCACTGGCAAAAACGTCCGTTACTGATCAAAGGCGGTTTCCGCAATTTCCGCGACACCATTTCCCCGGATGAACTGGCGGGGCTGGCAATGGAAGATGAAATCGACAGCCGTATCGTCACCCGTTTCAGCGGAAAATGGGATGTGCGCCACGGGCCGTTTCAGGAGTTTGACGGGCTGGGCGAGAAAGACTGGTCTATCCTGGTTCAGGCCGTTGATCACTGGCATTTTCCGTCTGCCGCACTGATGAAGCCGTTCCGCTGCCTGTCTGACTGGCGGATGGATGACCTGATGATTTCCTATTCTGTTCCGGGTGGCGGTGTGGGTCCGCATCTGGATCAGTATGATGTGTTTATTATTCAGGGCCAGGGCCGCCGCCGCTGGCGTGTCGGGGAAAAAATCCCGATGAAACAGCACGCGCCGCATCCGGATCTGTTACAGGTGGATCCGTTTGATGCCATTATTGATGATGAAATGGTGCCGGGCGATATCCTCTATATTCCGCCGGGATTCCCGCACGAAGGCTACGCCATTGAGGAATCACTGAACTATTCTGTCGGTTTCCGTGCCCCGAATGCCCGCGAGCTGTTCAGCGGCTTTGCCGACTATGTGATTGCCAATGAACTCGGCAGTTATCGCTACAGCGACCCGGATCTGGCGTTCCGTGATAATCCGGCGCTGATTCAGCAGGGCGAACTGACCAAGCTGCATGGTATGATGCGGGATCTGCTCGACCAGCCGGATGTGTTCCGCAAGTGGTTCGGTGAATTTATTTCCCAGTCCCGCCATGAACTGGATTTGGCACCACCGGAGCCGGCATACAGCCCGGATGAAATTCAGGAACTGCTGTCACAGGGGGAATCCCTGTTCCGGCTGAATGGCCTGCGGGTACTGCGTGTCGGTGATACCTGTTTCGTTAACGGCGAGGCCCTGAAAACCCCGCATATTGAAGCAGCGGATGTGCTCTGCCAGTATGATGAAATCACTGCCGAAATGCTGGGGAATGCCTTCAGTGATCCGGAATTTGTGACCCTGCTGACAGTGCTGATTAATAACGGCTACTGGTATTTTGATGATTAATCAGCAATAAAATTGTATTCATCGTTCAGATAAAAACGCCGCATCATTATGCGGCGTTTTTTTACTGGTAACGAATGGTGTAATTCAGAATTGTTTCCGCCGTGCCCGGCTCAATACTGTCCTTCGTCTGTATAAAGGCGGCCTGTAACCGTAATACAGCCCGCTGAGTGGTGATTTCATCAAATAAAAGTGGCTCTCCGAAAGTGACCGGCTGCCCCTTATTTGTCAGCCGGACTCCCACACCGGATGCACTACCGTTTCTCCGCTGTAACTGCAGTGTTCCGGGGCTGTTTCTGGCGGTAAATACATTATCGGTTAACCGGACATCCGCCGTTGTCAAATGACTGCACTGCAGTGCTATAGTCAGGTTGCGGATACTTCCGGGTGCAACAGACCCTTTGCCGCTGAAATCAGTCCGCGATACGACACCTAAATCCACATCTGTTTCTGTTTGCGGATCAAGATCACAGGAATGTTGCCGGACAGTAAATCCGTCCAGATAGATTTTGGTTTCCGGCATACTATACAATCCCGCAGCCCAGTGCCCGCCCACACGCATAGCAATTTCACCCAGATAGCCTCCCGGATGGTGAGCAGCTATTTCCGGTTTCAGTTTATAGAGTGTCACCACTGCCCGTACCCGATATGGCTGAGACGGATCCATGCCGCTGCTGATCGTACATAGTCGTTTATTGGCGGTGTTGTTGTCCGGTGAATCATGACCGTCCACATAGCGTAACGACTTCATGCATTCCGGATGTTCCGCAACCGCCCCCAGACTGTAACCGATACCACCGGAGAGTTCATAGATAGTGTGTCCCGACGCATTTTGTGTTCTGTTACCCCGCATTCCGCCAACCAGCACAAATTCAACCTCTTTACCGCTGTCGATCCGGCACTGAGAGACATCAATACTGTCCGAAAATATTGTCTCCCCGATAATACCGCCAACCGGTACATTATACGCAGCCGTGATATAACCGGCCGGTATGCGGAGAGTCGTTTCCGGTGTAATAAGTCCACAGGTTTCCCCGGCGGCAGCGGCCGGAATATATCCGGCTGTCAGCCACAGGAAAAAAACTACCCGGCATAGTGTTCTGATCTGAGTAAACATTGCTGCTCCTTTACCGGCATATCAGAGGGAGGGTTATCAGTCCCTGCTGATCTTCCGGGACAGTGAAATCCGCCCCGCACTGCTCATGCATTCCTTTCCCCCAGACAGCCTGTAAATGCCCCTGAGCCGGTAACCCGCTGAGATACACTTCCCCGTCCTCACCGGTAATACCGCTGACGCTGCTGCCATCTGCTTTTTTCACCTTCACCCGGGCGGCGAACGGTACCGGGCCCTGTGCAGTCCGCAGTGCATAAATCACACGGAAACCTGTGTTTACCACAAAACGAACCGGCACCAGCGCCCCTTTTGACGGGATCACCTGTACAACCGGATCATCCGCATCCGCATTATCCGGCAGGGTTTCGGGGTCGATACGGATAACATTCTGATGATAATGACTCATCTGCGGAATAACACTGAACCCGGCGCTGTCTGTCCGTGCGGCGGCCCGTGATGCTACCCGGATCCCCCCGGCACCGCCGGTATCTGCCAGTCCGTTGGTTTCACCCAGCGGACGTGACAATGTGATACCGTCACCGTGAATAATCAGCCCACCCTGAATATCCCCGTTCAGGGTATTGTGCCCCTTACTGTGATTAATACGTCCCCGGATATCGGCCAGGTCGTGACGCCAGCGCAGCTCCGCCCCGCGGTAATGTGCAGCACTCTGCTGCTGATAACTGTGTGTGACCGAGTACCCGAGACGCTGCTCTTCCCCGAGCAAACCATTAACAGATGTTTGCAGAGACGTTTTTCCTGCCCGCTGGTGGTAACGAAAATGGCTGCGGGCTTGTTGCCCGGCAAAATCCAGCGGCACCGATAACGCAACAGAGACCCGTTTATCTGCCTTCCGAAAATGCCCGCCTGTACGGTACTGTACATTCACACCGTAATGTACCCGGCCGATGTGACCGGAATAGCCGGCATCCCTGCTAATCATCGCCCGGTATCCGCGCCCGTCATGGCCGGTGCGGTTATAGTGATATCCTGCCGACAACGTACCGTTATCCCCCGGCAGCGGTTGCAGCAACCGGACCTGCCATTGCCTTGATTGTTGCTCATGTGCAGCCCCTGTATTCACCAATGTTCCGGTCAGCGGAAAAAATTTCTGATAATTCAGCCGGTAACGCGGATAATGCTTTGCTGTTGTATGCCGCATCAAAATATCAGCGGACACCCCGCCTGCTGCTCCCATATTGATACCGGCCCCCACACCGCTGCTCAGGGCATGCTGTGCCGCATAACCGCCACCGTACAGTGTGAAGACTGAATTAATGCCGTATGCTGCCGTACTTTTCACAAACAGGTCCTTGTTATTATTTCTGTTCCCGCTGTATTTTCCTGTATCCAGCGTGTAGCTGAGCCGGCCCTCCCGCTGCATAACCGGGACTGAGGCTCCGTGCTGTGTAAAACGCTGTACAGTGCCGTCCGCCTCCTCAATGGTGACATCCAGTTCTGATCCCTGAAAAGACGTGTTCAGATCATCAATCACAAATTCACCGGCAGGTAATGTTTCGCGGCGGATAATCATTCCCTGCTGCCTGATAGTCAGTTCTGCACTCTGACCGGTTATTCCCCGGATAACCGGTGCATATCCCTGCTGATTCAGCGGATACATATCACTTTGTGACGCCAGCCGGATCCCCCTGAACGCACGGCTGTCAAACAGCACATCCCCGCTGAACAACTCCCCCAGCTGTAACTCGCTGCGCCGGGAAGCAATGGCACGGTACATCCACAACCGCTCTGACTGCCATGTCAGTTTGCCCTCCCGGTGTTCCGCCCTGCTGTGATGCCGCAACCGCCAGAACCCCGCATTAACACCACTTTGCAGTAAAAGAGTATGTCCGGTACGCTGACTGAACCTGTTACTGTCCCGAGAAAAGCGATAATCATAATTGAGCATAAATGCAGTAATGCCCGGTTCCCATAACGAAGCATCTGCGGCCCGCTGTGCTTCTGTCAGAAAAAAACGTTGCGGGATAGTAATATCCAGCGACTGCCGTGCGGCGTCAAAACTCAGCGAGACCCCGCTGACCAGCGCAGTAATATCCGCAATCTGTGCTGTATTTTCTGTTTCTGTAAATGCAGACGATGCATCCGGCCGTAATCCCCATATCAGCCATTGCCTGCGGTTCACCTGTGGCAGCAATCTTTTTTGCTGCGGATGATAACGAAACTCCAGCCACTGGCTGCTTACTGTCTGCTGATTGACAGTAACAGTCACGAAGTAACGGCCTTCTTCCTGAAATTGCCGTTCCCGCAAATACTGAAACTGTGCAGGATCCATCACCGGGTCATCTCCGTTCAGGCCAAGTGCCGCCGGATTAAAATAAGGTGCGGCAAAAACAGTTCCCGGAGGAAAAATGATCACAACAGACAGAAGAAAAAAATAAGGTGCTTTCAATTGCATAATAATATTATTTATCAAAAACAACAGGTTTTGAAATAATCCCGCCAAAATCAGAAATGTAGCTTATGGTTATTTTGTCATTACTATGAATAGTTGTTACCGGTACCGTTAATGATTCGAAGGGAACAATCATCTCCGAAACAGTATATTCCTTATTATTAACCAAAATATTTCTGACAGTGATATGAAATGGCAAGTCATTAATAATTTTTATTCTATTTCCTTTTCGTTTATACCTCAGTTTATTATAATCAGGCTCAGTTAACCCCTCAGGGCGATAGAATAATTTAAACTTTGAATTAATAACGATCTGAAGTTTATTCTCTCTGTTTTCATCTGTTTCCGGAATACCTTTTATATTCAGCCAGAGTAATGTTTCTCTGTCATCCGGAAATTCTGTTTTTTTCAGCATGACACGCAAAATTCCTTTTTTTCCGGCATTCAGCTGAAAAATAACCGGTGTGAGAATAAAGTCCTTACTTTTTGTCATGCCATCTTCTTTTTCAACCCAGCTCTGAATTAAATAGGCTGATTTTTTATCAGTATTATCAACAGGAATTGTGATCATTTTTTTATCCTGCGGATAAATAAACCGGGTGCCGCCAACAACCACCCCGGCAGTTGCCCGGCTCATGGTCAGAAAAAAAATAATAATAAGGAAAGTGAAACCGATTTTCATGGTGCTGTTTATCCGGGGCGGCAACACTTGTTGCCGCCGGTATTAAATGTTACTCATAAGAAACAGTGTAATTCACCGTTGCATTGCCTTCGCCCGATGTTGCCAGACCGGTAGCCTGATACGCTGCGGTATAATTCAGGGTATAATCGCGGGAATCTGCTTTTAGCGGAATGTCACGATAGCCACCGGCCGGCGTTACCTGCTGCCCCTCTGCAGTCATAATACTGATCCCCACTTTTCCGGCACTTTTGTCATTGGCATCCAATGCATACAGCGTTGCATTGTCGGCATGTGCTGCACCTTCCATTTTGATTTTCAGCGATTTCATTGCTAATGAACAGTTAATCAGAGAAATATCAAAGGCTTTTTCTTCCGTTCTGTCATCATTTTTTTTCAGTTTAGCGACTGAATGCTCGCCCAGATAAACATCTTTATCTTTTTGTGTAATATCACAGCTTGAGTCAGTGATTTTCCCTGTAAATCTGATATCCCCTGTTATTTCTTTAGCATCGGCGACATCTGCTTCCGGAGCGATTTCATTAATATCATCATCCACAGAAAATGCATTAAAAGAAAGTAAAAGTAAGGATGAAATAATTAATTTTCTTTTAAATAAAGACATAAAAGTTACCTTTTAAATATTCAACAAGTATATATTGTCAATGATATGCATTACCTTGGCATATATAATCACGCACTAAAAATTGACAGGCAAAAGACTATATCAGCAGAAGATAAACAAACACAAAACAAAGATTAATCGGTGAGTAATAAAAAACATCACATCAACACAATAATCTTACTGTTTATTTAAGTCGATTTATTTAATAAAAAAGCCATCTTATAGTAAGATGGCCTTCAGAATATTTAATTGATCTGTGAATTATTTATTTCTTCATATCCAGCGCGGTTAATTCTGCAATGCGCATAATCACGGAAACAGCCTGCTCCATGCCTTCCAGCGAAATAAACTCGTGTTTACTGTGGAAGTTATAGCCGCCGGTAAACAGGTTCGGGCACGGCAGACCACGGTAAGAGAGCTGTGCGCCGTCAGTACCGCCGCGGATAGGTTTGATATCCGGCTCAATATCACAGTCAATCATCGCCTGTTTGGCCAGTTCAATCACATGCGGGTGTTTCACCACATGGTCACGCATATTGTAATAACTGTCATCGATCGTCAGCTCGATATAGCAGTCCGGATGCAGACCTTTACCGACTTTCTCGGCAATCGCAATCATATTGCTTTTGCGTTTTTCAAAGTTGTTACGGTCAAAATCACGGATGATATAGTTCATTTCCGCGCGTTCAACGGTGCCTTTGATACTTTGCAGATGATAGAAACCCTCATACCCTTCGGTATTTTCCGGTGTTTCTTCCGGCGGTAATTCGCTGTGGATACGGGTTGCCAGTGACAGCGCGTTCACCATCACACCTTTGGCACTGCCCGGATGCACATTATTGCCCTCAATACGGATGGCAACCGCCGCTGCGTTAAAGTTCTCATATTCCAGCTCACCGACACCACCGCCATCAACGGTATAAGCCCACTGCGCACCGAATTTTTTCAGATCCACATACTGCGCGCCACGGCCGATTTCTTCATCCGGCGTAAAGGCAATGCGGATATCACCATGCGGAATATCACTGTTTTTCAGACGTACCATGGCAGTAATGATTTCTGCGATACCGGCTTTATCATCCGCGCCCAGCAGGGTTTTACCGTCGGTCATAATCAGGGTTTTACCCAGCATGGTGTGCAGCACCGGGAACATGACCGGCGACAGCACTTCGTCACCGATGCCGAGTGCGATATCACCACCACGGTAATTTTCCAGAACCTGAGGATTCACATTACGCCCGGAGAAATCCGGTGAGGTATCAAGGTGAGAAATAAAACCGATAACCGGCACCGGCCAGTCAACATTCGCCGGTAACGTTGCCATCACGCAGCCGTTATCATCCAGCGAGACATCTGATAACCCCAGCGTTTTCAGCTCTTTTTCCAGAGCACGCGCCAGCCTTAACTGACCGTCGCTGCTTGGTGTCAGCTTGGCTGACGGCTTCGACTGCGTGTCAAAAGAGACATAACCGAAAAAGCGCTCTAATAACTTATCCATGTGTTCCCCCAATAACATTGATTTCTTATTATCGGGGAAACATAAATTGAGTTATTGCGTCAAATCAGATTTAGTGTTGTTAATCTGCGCCAGCAGCTGACGGACATACTCCGGCACCACCTGCCCGGCCGGACCGTAGTGACACTCCTCAAACTCACTCTGCACCTTACTCGGTTCCAGATTGAGCTCCACTGTATGCGCCCCGCACAGCCGTGCCTCATGGACAAACCCGGCTGCCGGATAAACATGCCCGGAGGTGCCGATGGCGATAAAGATATCCGCATCATTCAGTGCCTGATAGATTTCATCCATGCCGAACGGCATTTCACCGAACCAGACAATATGCGGCCGCAGCGGTGACGGGAACTGACAACAGTGGCAGCGCTCATCGGCGGACAGGTCACCGGTGCACGACTGAACCTGTCCGGACATCGCACAGCGGATTTTCAGCAATTCGCCGTGCATATGAATAATCCGCTGACTGCCTGCCCTTTCGTGCAGGTTATCAATATTCTGGGTGACCAGCAGGAAGTTATCCCCCAGCACCTGTTCCAGCTCCGCCAGAGCAAAATGTGCCGGGTTCGGCTTCACGTCAGGGGACTGTAACTGACGGCGGCGGTCATTGTAAAACTGCTGCACCAGACGCGGATTGCGGGCATAGCCTTCCGGCGTCGCCACATCTTCGATGTTGTGCTCTTCCCACAGCCCGTCTTCCGAACGGAATGTCCGGATCCCGGACTCGGCGGAAATACCCGCGCCGGTCAGCACAACAATTTTAGGTTTAAACTGATCCATTTTTCCGGCCATCCATTTATCGCGATAGAAAAAGCGTAAGTGAAAACGCTGGCGCAGGATCCGCCGCTGTTTGCGTAACTTTCTTAATCGGTGCGTTCTGCGCATAATCCGGCCTTTGTTCATCACTGTCTCCGTTCAGGGTAATGCATCCGCGCTTCGGATTCAAAAATCATTACAATTCCTGCGGGCTTTACTGCCCGCTCAGAATACGTGCCGGTTCAAGGCGGCAGGCGCGTCTCGCCGGATACCAGCTTGCCAGCAGGCTCAGCACAATGGTGGTCAGGACCACATACAGCAGATCGGTCAGCCGCAGCTCTGACGGCAGAAAATCAATAAAATAGACATCGCCGGACAGCAGTTTGTGCCCGATAAGAAATTCAATGCCACGGATAAGCGGCGTCAGATTCAGGGCCGCCAGTGTGCCGAGAACCGCCCCGCTGATACAGCCGACCATGCCGGTCAGCAGTCCGTACCAGAGGAAAATCGCGCGGATCAGACTGTCTTTCGCACCAAGGGTGCGCAAAATGGCGATATCCCCGCTCTTATCTTTCACGGCAATAATCAGGGTGGAAACGATATTGAAGCACGCCACACCAATCACCAGAATCATGGCCAGATACATAATACTGCGCACTAACTGAATGTCGCTGTACATATAGCCGTATTCGTTGATCCAGCTTTTATAGAAGACATGCTCACGGCTGGCTTCCGCCGCCCGCAACACCACGTCATTGGCGTTGAAAACATTATCCACGCGGATTTCGATTCCGGTGACACCCTCACCGTAATCCAGATACTGCTGTGCATCTTCCAGCGGCAGCAGCGCCAGCCGGTGATCCAGCATGCCGCTTAAGCGGAAAATCCCCGCGACCTGCAAACGGATGCGTTTCGGCTGTAACAGGCGCTCCGTGCTGTCGTGATTCGGGATCATGATGGTGAGCCAGTCACCCTGCGCAACACCGAGAGATTTCGCCGCGCCGTCACCGAGGATTATCTGATTTTTCCCGGCCTGAAAACCGGCCCAGGCATTATCCGCCACAAATTCCGGCAGACCGCTCACCAATTTCTGAGTGACCGGGTCCACGCCCATCAGCTGCATTGCCTGTAATTTACTGCCTTTTTCTGCCAGCCCGGTAAATTCAATATACGGGCTGGCGGCCACCACACCCGGGGTATTTTTGATCCGCAGCAGGCTCTGCGCCCAGGTATCAAACGGCTGCTCAACAGTGGAAATCTGCCCCTGCGGCACCACGGAAAGCACCCGGTTCTCCAGCTCGCGCTCGAAGCCGTTCATGGCACTCAGCCCGATAATCAGTACCGCCACCCCGAGAGTGATCCCCAGGGTGGAAATGACGGAAATCAGCGAGACCATCCCCGCCCGTTTCCGCCCTTTGCTGAAACGCAGCGCAGTCAGTAATGACAGCGGTAGTGCATTCATAGCGCCGTCTCCGGCTGTGCATTCAGAATACCGTCACGCATTTCCATCTGCCGCCCCATTTTCGCCGCCAGGGCGAGGTCATGGGTAACCACCAGGAAAGCGGTGCCGAGAGTTTTATTCAGTTCGGATAACAAATCAAAAATGCTCTGCGCATTGCGCTGATCCAGGTTACCGGTTGGTTCATCCGCCAGAACCAGTGACGGTTTATTCACCAGCGCACGGGCAATCGCCACCCGCTGACGTTCCCCGCCGGAAAGCTCAGACGGACGATGATGAGCGCGCGCGGCCACACCAACACGCTCCAGCATTTCCCCCGCCTGTGCCAGTGCTTTATCCCGCGCCATACCGCCGATCAGCAGCGGCATCGCCACGTTTTCCGCTGCCGTGAAGTCCGGCAGGAGGTGGTGGAACTGATAAATAAAGCCCATTTCCTGATTACGCAGCGCCGACAGGGCGTTCTGGCTCATGGCGGAAAGTGCCGTGCCGTTGAAAATCACCTCACCGGAGGTCGGGGAATCCAGCCCGCCGAGCAGATGCAGCAACGTACTTTTCCCCGAGCCGGAACTGCCGACAATCGCCAGCATATCCCCGCGCCGGAGTTCAAAATTGACCTGTTTCAGGACATCAGTTTCCACTGTGCCCTCATGATAGGATTTGCATAACTGACGACATGCCAGTAATAACTCACTCATAACGTAAAGCCTCCGCGGGTTGTACCGCTGCCGCCCGCCACGCAGGCCAGAGTGTGGATAATAAAGAGATAAGCATGGCAGCCGCGCCGATAGTGATGACGCGCAGCGGCTCAATGACCGTCGGCAGCGCTATTCCTTTCGGGATCAGCCCCAGCAGCGGCATCAGAATATTCAGTTGTGACGAAAGCAGCGTACCCAGCAGAACGCCGATCACCGAGCCGAGGATCCCCGCCCCCGCGCCCTGAATCATAAAGATCAGCATAATTTTGCCGCGTGTCATTCCCAGGGTTTTCAGGATGGCCACTTCGGTCTGTTTTTCCATCACCAGCAAGGCCAGCGAGGTAATGATATTAAACGCGGCCACAGCGATAATCAGGCTGAGCAGCAGCCCCATCATATTTTTCTCCATGCGCACCGCCTGGAAAAACTCACCTTTCTGCACGCGCCAGTCTGTCCAGACCAGCCCTTCCGGCAATGTCTGCTGACTGAGGCTGTCCACCTGTAACGGCTGTGACAGATAGAGACGCCAGCCGGTAATATTACCCGCCGGATAGCGCATCAGACGTGCCGCATCCTCCTGATTCATCAGCACCTGGGTGTTATCGGATTCACTGCCGGAGGAGAAAAAGCCTGCCACAGTAAACAGGCGCTGGCTCGGGATACGCCCCATCGGCGTCAGCTGTGACACATTCGGCACAAGGATACGGACACTATCCCCGCGCTTAAGTCCCATGCGTTTTGCCACGCCCTCGCCGATCACCATATGATACGAAACTGCCGCCAGCTCAGACGGCCGGGTATTCACCAGATAATTCATCAGCGGTTCATCCCCCAGCGGATCAATTCCGGTCACGGAGGCTATTCCCACATTGCCGGTGCTCTGCAATACCACGTCACCGGTCACAATCGGGGCGGTTTTTACCACATCACGCAGCCCGGCGAGTTGTGAGACCGGGTGAGCCTGCGGATCCAGCACACCGTTTCCGGTGGTGATTACCGCCTGCGGCATAAAATCGAGGATACTCTGCTGCAATGAGCGTTCAAAACCGTTCATCACGGATGTCACGGTGATAAGTGCTGTCACCCCCAGCGTGATGCCGATGGCGGAAAGCAGCGAGACAAAACGGGCAAAGCGATCCGTGCCGCGTCCCCGCATGTAACGCAGACCGATTAAAAATGAGACAGACTGAAACATGAAATCTGAACGCCCCTGTTGCCAAAGCGAAGTGTTCAGGGATAATAAAGGCTCCGGTTGATGAATGGAACCACTCCCGCCCGTTTGCGGCAGTTTTTTTTCATTGACGGTCAGCGTGTTGCCGGTATCAGACCACCTCCGGACCGGCAGCGCGGCGGCCTTTTATTGCCCGGACAAGCCACTCCGGTATGGCAGAACCTTGTTACCTGACAGAAACACGCAGCCCGATGGAAAACCGAATGTCGCTGAAAACACGCTATGAACTCCCGGCCCGTGCCGCAGACACCCGCCAGCTCGGTGAAATGACCGGTGCAGCCTGTGCGGTGGAAACCGCGTCGATAATTGAACAACACGACGGCCCCGTCATCCTGGTGACCCGCGATATGCAGAATGCCCTGCGGCTGCGGGATGAGATCCGCCAGTTTACCGCGCTCCCGGCAGAAACCCTTGCCGACTGGGAAACTCTGCCGTATGACAGCTTTTCGCCGCACCAGGAGATTATCTCCAACCGGTTATCCACGTTATACCGTCTGCCGACCCTGGAAAAAGGCGCACTGATTCTGCCGGTCAATACACTGATGCAGAAAGTGTGTCCGCCTGAATTTCTCACCAGTCATGCACTGGTGATGGCCAAAGGGGAAAAATTGTCACGGGACAAGCTGCGTGAAGAGCTGGTTCAGGGCGGTTACCGCAGTGTCGAACAAGTACTGGAGCACGGCGAGTTCGCCATTCGCGGCGCACTGCTGGATCTGTTTCCGATGGGCAGCGAACTGCCGTTCCGGATTGATTTCTTTGATGATGAAATCGACAGCCTGCGCACCTTTGATGTCGATACCCAGCGCACCCTCGATGAAGTGAATGCGATCAATCTGCTGCCCGCCCATGAATTCCCGACAGATAAAGATGCTATCGAGCTGTTCCGTAGTCAGTGGCGGGAAACCTTTGAGGTGCGCCGCGACCCGGAACATGTTTATCAGCAGGTCAGCAAAGGTACCCTGCCCGCCGGTATCGAGTACTGGCAGCCGCTGTTTTTCACCGCGCCGCTGGTACCGCTGTTTGACTATCTGCCGGATAACACCCTGCTGGTGACCCAGGATTTACAGGAGTCCGCTGACCGCTTCCGCCGGGATGTGCAACAGCGTTTTGAGAGCCGCGGCGTGGATCCGATGCGGCCGTTACTGCCGCCGTCACAGCTGTGGCTGACGCCGGAAGAACTCAATCAGCAGATGAAAACGCTGCCACGTGTGCAGCTCAATAATGACAAACTGCCGCGCAAAGCCGCTAATACCAACCTCGGGTATACCGCGCTGCCGGATCTGAAAGTCAATCCGCAGCTGAAATCCCCGCTTGACCCGCTGCGCCGCTTCCTGGAAAGCACAGACGCTGCCGTGATTTTCTCGGTGGAAAGTGAGGGACGGCGCGAAAGCGTGCAGGAACTGCTGGCGCGCATCAAAATCAAACCGGCGGAAATCCGCAGTCTGACGGATGCAACCGTGCCGGGCATTTATGTCATGATCGGTGCCGCTGAGCACGGCTTTGTTGATAACGACCGTCAGCGCGTCCTGATCTGTGAAAGCGATATGCTGGGTGAGCGTGTGGTGCGCCGCCGTCAGGACACCCGCCGCACAATTAACACCGACACCCTGATCCGCAACCTCGCGGAACTGCGCCCCGGTCAGCCGGTAGTGCATCTGGAGCACGGGGTCGGCCGCTATCAGGGATTAACCACCCTGGAGGCCGGGGGGATCAAGGCAGAATACCTGATCCTCACCTACGCCGGGGAAGACAAACTGTATGTGCCGGTGTCATCGCTGCATCTGATCAGCCGCTATGCCGGAGGGGCAGATGAAAGCGCCCCGCTGCATAAACTCGGCGGTGAAGCCTGGAGCAAAGCACGTCAGAAAGCAGCGGAAAAAGTCCGCGATGTGGCGGCACAGTTACTGGATATTTATGCACAGCGGGCTGTCAAACCCGGCTTTGCCTTTAAGCATGATCGCGAACAATACCGCGAGTTTTGCCAGTCCTTCCCGTTTGAAACCACCCCGGATCAGGAGCAGGCTATTAATGCCGTGCTGAGTGATATGTGTCAGCCGGTGGCGATGGACAGACTGGTGTGCGGTGATGTCGGTTTCGGTAAAACCGAGGTCGCAATGCGGGCGGCCTTCCTCGCCGTCCATAACCACAAGCAGGTTGCTGTACTGGTGCCGACCACCCTGCTCGCGCAGCAGCATTATGATAACTTCCGTGACCGTTTCGCCAACTGGCCGGTGCGGATTGAAGTTCTGTCCCGTTTCCGCAGCGCCAAAGAGCAGCAGCAGGTGCTGGATGATACCAGAGAAGGAAAAGTGGATATCATTATCGGTACACACAAGCTGTTGCAGAGCGATGTGCACTGGCATGATCTCGGCCTGCTGGTGGTGGATGAAGAACACCGCTTTGGTGTCCGCCATAAAGAGCGCATCAAGGCGATGCGCGCCAATGTGGATATCCTGACCCTCACCGCCACCCCGATCCCGCGTACCCTGAATATGGCCATGAGCGGCATGCGGGACCTTTCCATTATCGCCACCCCGCCGGCAAGAAGGCTGGCGGTGAAAACCTTTGTCCGTCAGTATGATGAGCTGGTGGTGCGGGAGGCGATTCTGCGTGAGGTACTGCGCGGCGGCCAGGTCTATTATCTCTACAATGATGTGGAAAATATTGAAAAAGCCCGCAACCGTATTGCGGAACTGGTACCGGAAGCCCGTGTGGCAGTCGGCCACGGACAGATGCGTGAGCGCGAGCTGGAACGGGTTATGACCGATTTCCACCATCAGCGTTTTAATGTGCTGGTATGCACCACGATTATTGAAACCGGTATCGATATTCCCAGCGCCAATACCATTATCATCGAACGGGCCGATCATTTCGGGCTGGCACAGCTGCACCAGCTGCGCGGCCGCGTCGGGCGTTCACACCACCAGGCCTATGCTTATCTGCTGACGCCACACCCGAAAGCCATGACCACCGATGCCCATAAACGCCTGGAAGCAATTGCTTCTCTGGAAGATCTGGGAGCCGGATTTGCTCTCGCCACTCATGACCTGGAAATCCGTGGTGCGGGTGAGCTGCTGGGTGAGGATCAGAGCGGCCAGATGGCCAGCGTCGGTTTTACCCTCTATATGGAAATGCTGGAAAGTGCGGTCGATTCCCTGAAAAGCGGCAAAGAGCCGTCACTGGAAGATCTCACCCAGAGCCAGACCGAAGTGGAGCTGCGAATGCCGGCCCTGCTGCCGGAAGATTATCTGCCGGATGTAAACATGCGCCTCTCCTTCTACAAACGGATTGCCAGCGCGCGCAGCGATACCGAACTGACCGAGCTGAAAATTGAGCTGATTGACCGCTTCGGTCTGCTGCCGGATGCCGGTCGTCATCTGCTGGCGGCAGCGGGTCTGCGTTTACAGGCACAGGAACTGGGGATCCGCCGGATTGAGGCGCAGGAGAAAGGCGGTTTTGTTGAGTTCAGTGAGAAAAATCATGTCGACCCGGCGTATCTTATCGGGCTGTTGCAAAATAACCCGAAACAGTACCGGCTGGACGGCCCATCAAAACTGAAATTTATCTGTGACCTGACCGACCGCACCAAACGCATTGAGTTCGTCGCGGATTTACTGACCGCGTTTGCCGTCCATCCGCTATAACGTACAATATCCTCTATGTCAGGTGCCGGTTTCGGCCGGCACCTTAAAAATGAATAAAAATCCATTTATTGTGAATATTAATTTGCAAGATGATTATTAGTTCGGTTAGTATTTACCAAAATATAATGACAACAACAGGGTAAATACTATGGATCGTCGTTCGTTTCTGAAATCAACAGGGATCGCGCTCGGCGGATTAACCGCCGCCTCTCTGGTCACCACCAGTCAGGCCGCCACCGGTACTGTCTCACCAGCTGCCAAAGCAGCGCCGCTCAGCGCGGAAAATCCGTTGCTGCTGAACTTCAATGAAAACTCACTGGGGATGTCTCCGAAAGCCCGTCAGGCGATTATTGATGCCCTTCCCGGCGCGTTCCGCTATCCGGATGCTGCCCGCGCAGCGCTGATTGAGCAGATTGCCGCGCATTTCTCACTGACACCGGAACACATCAGCCTCGGAAATGGTTCCTCGGAAACCATTCAGGCGGCGGTGCAGATGCTGGTGGCGGATGCACAGAAAAAACAACAGCCGGTGCAGCTGATTGTGCCGGATCCGACATTCAATTATGCCGAACTGTATGCTGAGCCGCTGGGCGTGAATATTGTCAAAGTGCCGCTGAAAGCCGATCTCTCTTTCGACCTCACAGCCATGCAGGCGATTGCCGATAACTTTGCCGGTCATTCTGTTATCTATATCTGTAACCCGAATAACCCGACCGCTATGGTCACCCCGGCATCACAACTCGCACAGTGGGTTAATAAGGCACCGCCGCAGCAGAATTTTATTATTGATGAGGCATATGCGGAATTTGTGTCTGATCCGCAATTTAAAAGTGCGATCGAATGGGTGGCTGCCGGAAAATCCAATATTATCGTGACACGGACTTTCTCGAAAATATTTGCTCTGGCCGGGCTTCGTGTCGGTTACGGTATTTCCGTACCGTCAGTGACTGAGCAGGTAAATAATTTCAATTCTATCGATAATACTAATATAGCAGGCGCGGTTTCCGCACTGGCATCTCTGAATGATAAACCGTTTATTGATTACAGCCGCCATTCAACGGATGTGTCACGGGAAATTGTGGTTGCCGCACTGAAGGAATTAAATCTGCCTTATGCCCCCTCACAGGCTAATTTTATCTTCCATAAGGTGACCGGAGATGTAAAAACCTATCAGCAGCGGATGAAAGAGAACCATATTATGGTCGGCCGTGAATTTCCGCCGGTGACCGGCTGGAGCCGCCTGACATTAGGCACGCCGGAAGAGATGCAGCAATTTGTGGCAGTATTAAAGCAGTTTCGTCAGAAGGGCTGGGTTTAATTTCCGGTTACATTAAATAAAATGGGGTGAATACCGGTTTATGACATAAACCGGTATTCTTATTTTTTGTCTGTAACACACTTTATTTTACTGTATTCAGCCCGGGTAAAATGATCAGCCGCCCGGTATTATCCACCGGCATGACATCACCCGGATTATAATTGATTCTGACCTTACCGACGGTGTCATTGATTCTATACACCACATCATAGCCGACAATACGGTGCTCATAGGTGTATGCCGTCGTACAGGAGCGGTATGTCGGGCCGCCGTACACCCTCGGTTCATGCAGCAGGGTTTCATACAGCAGATACGGTGTGCAGACCTGCTCAGTCGGGTGGACGATATCCAGGAGTTCACGCCTGTACGGACCCGGCATAGTTGTCAGGTCACAGTATTCATGGCGCACCGGTACCGTTGCCATGATAGGTTCGGATGAGAGAACCTCAGCAACAGCAGGGTGTTTATTCTTTGTCACAGCAAAAGAAATGATTACCGCAAAAATAACAAACAGAAGCACAAGTCCTGTGAATGTTATTCGTGATAATGGTTTCCGTTCATTTTTATTCATTGTCAAATTATATAAATATCCAGCGGTAATAATTAGGATTATTCCTATCAAATCCGGTTTTATTTTTAACGATTAATCTTACCGGACTATATTCCCACAGCACCGCTAAATAAAAGTTAAATAATAATGATGAAACAATAATTCTGTCCCTGTAATTTATTAATTCAACCTGACTGTGTGTGTACTGACAACGATCAACAATAATTAATAAAGAGCAGTATCTGCCTTATTTTGTTCATTACCACCGGAATTATCTGTTAGTGATGATACTGAACTCCTGTTAAATAATGCATTTTCCGGCTTTATATCAAATCTGTACAATGTATATTTCCCTGCTCTCAGCAGGGTTTATTATTATAAAAAATGACGCCCGGAGGCGTCATTTTTGGGGAAGATCAATTAATGTAATTTCAGCCGCGGGCGGATAATCCGGTTTATACCGCCAACCAGCATCATCAGCCCGGTTTTAATATAACCGTGCAGCGCAATCTGATGCATACGATACAGAGAAATATACATCACACGGGCGATACGCCCTTCAATCATCATATTGCCGCGCATCAGGTTACCCATCAGGCTGCCGACTGTACTGAACCGGGAGAGGGAAACCAGTGAACCGTGATCTTTAAACACATAATCCTTCAGCGGCTTATCATTGAGTACCGCAAGGATGTTGTGATAGCAGCGGGTCGCCATCTGATGTGCTGACTGCGCACGCGGCGGAACAAATCCACCCTCTTTTTTCGGGCAGGATGAGCAGTCACCGATAGCGAAAATTGCGTCATCACGGGTAGTCTGGAGTGTTGGTTTGACCACCAGCTGATTAATACGGTTGGTTTCCAGCCCGCCAATCTCTTTCAGGAAATCAGGCGCTTTGATACCCGCCGCCCAGACCATCAGACTTGCGGTGATATGCTCGCCGTCTTTGGTGTTCAGACCGGATTCATCGGCGCTGGTGACCATAGTCTGCGTCATCACACGCACACCCAGTTTGGTGAGCTCCTGATGTGCGGCACCGGCGATTTTCGGCGGCAGTGCAGGCAGGATACGCTCACCCGCTTCCACCAGCGTCACATTCAGTGCATCGGTATTCAGGCCTTTAAAACCGTAGCTGTGAAGCTGCTCAACGGCATTATACAGTTCCGCTGACAGTTCCACCCCGGTCGCCCCGCCGCCGACAATCGCGATATTCACTTTGTCGCCTTCGCCGTGGCTGGCGGAGTATTTCAGGAACAGGTTCAGCATCTCATTATGGAAGCGTTTTGCCTGTGACGGGCTGTCGAGGAAGATACAGTTTTCTTTGATCCCCGGTGTGCCGAAATCGTTTGAGGTACTGCCCAGCGCCATCACCAGAATGTCATAATCCAGCTCACGCTCCGGTACCAGCAGGTCACCGTTGTTGTCACGGATTTCTGCCAGGGTGATATTTTTACTGTCGCGATCCAGTCCGGTCATTGAACCCAGCTGGAAATTGAAATAGTGATTGCGGGCATGCGCCAGGTAGCTCAGGGCATCCACGCCGTCATCCAGAGAACCGGTCGCCACTTCGTGTAACAGCGGTTTCCACAGGTGGCTGCTGTTGCGATCGACCAGAGTGATTTCCGCTTTTTTCTTCTTACCTAATTTGTGGCCGAGTTGCGTTGCCAGTTCCAGCCCGCCTGCGCCACCGCCGATAATCACAATCTTCGTATTCGGTGTAGTCATAACATCCTCTGAAAAATAATCTAACGTTATCTCAGGGCTCTTCAGGAAAAACAGTGAGATAACATCAGATAAAACTGAATCGTGTCACACCATGGTATACCACAACAGGTAATTTGGTCATACCATATTTGATCATAATCAAATTCTGGGTAATCCGGCGGAAAAATGCAAACATTATTTTAAATTTAACAAAACTATTTTACTTTTGGTTTACCTCTGATGCTTTCTTTAATCACCGGATTAACTTTTCACACCCGCAGATGAAAAAATCCTGTTATCTTGCTGATTCAGCAGCAGAAAGTTATTGATATAACGCAATACCCGGAAAGATCGTAAGAGAAAGATCACAGGAAAGGCAGATTTGAGACAGGAATCGCTTCAGTTGCGGGGAAAAAAATACCGCGCCTTCAGCAGGCGCGGCTGTTTTACAGAGAGGCGATGTTATCAGGCTTTTTTAAACGCGGTTTTAAACCCTTTGATTTCCTGCAGATGACGGGACAGATCCTTAAATTTATGGGTCTGCTCTTCATCCCAGATAACCTGATAGTACGGTGACAGCGTATCATGCGCACGCTGGTTATCCAGCGCCTCGTCATTGCGGGACAGCAGCACCAGGCAGTTCTGCCGGTTCAGTTCGCGGAAATCCGAGATACACTTGGTCATGATATCCAGATACTCTTCCGGGCGGTCGATTTTGCCTTCCATATTTTCATACGGGAACAGGTTAGGGTTCACCATCACCTGGCGGATCCCGCACAGATATCCGACACGCTCAGCCCAGAAGCCCCCCAGACCCACGCCCAGCACAATGGCCGGTCCTTCGCTCTGTTTTACCGCTTTATCCACTTCAGTCAGCAGATATTTCATGTCATAACGCGGATGAAGCGTGCTGTAACTGATAAAACGGACATCCGGATCAGCAAATTTCAGCTGCATCACTTTTTCATGATTGCCCGGGCTGGTTGAATCAAATCCATGAAGATAAATAATCATGCTCGCTCCTGCCATTGTTCGTGTAATACGGATAGGGTTTTGTTCGCCTGCTGCCAGCGCTCACTGCGCTGCAGTTCAGCCAGATCATAACCTTTACCCCGATGATACAGCTTATCAATACGTTGTGCCGTGATAACCGGCAAATTATCAAGGATAGTCACAGCACCTTTGCGGTTATTACAGACCAGGATCATATCGCAGCCCGCATCCAGAGATGCCTGACCACGCTCCGCATAGCCACCCATCACCGCCGCCCCTTCCATTGACAGGTCATCAGAGAAAATCACCCCGTCAAACCCGAGTTGCTGACGCAGCACGGATTTCAGCCAGTAGGACGAACCGCTCGCCGGACGATCATCAATCTGCGTGTAAATCACATGTGCGGGCATCACAGCATCAAGCAGGCCGCGCTGGATAAATTCGCGGAAAATCGCCATGTCTTTGCCGCGGATCACCGCCGGGTCGCGCTCATCACGCGGCGTTTCCTTGTGGGAATCCGCACTGACTGCGCCGTGCCCCGGGAAGTGTTTACCGGTGCTCGACATCCCGGCACTGCGCATACCGCGCACAAAGCGTTCCGCCATCTGCGCCGCAATGTCACCGTCCTCATGGAAAGCGCGTGAGCCGATAGCCGCGCTGCCGTGCCCCAGATCCAGCACCGGTGCGAAACTGATATCAATATCCATGGCGATCATTTCCGCCGCCATCAGCCATCCCGCCTCTTCCGCCAGCGCAGAGCCGGTAAGCAGGTCATTAAACTGAGCAAAAGACTGTGCCGCCGGCAGGCGGGTAAAGCCTTCTTTAAACCGCTGAACGCGGCCGCCTTCCTGGTCAACCGCAATCACAACCCGGTTGTCGCGGGTGGCTTCACGGATCTGCCGCGTCAGTTCACGCAGCTGTGCCGTGTCATGGAAATTACGGGTAAAGAGAATCACTCCCCCGACTGAAGGGTGGCGCAGGATCTCGCACTCTTCGCTGTCCAGCTCATACCCTTCGACATCTAACATTACAGGACCCATGGTGAAACCTCGTTGTATTTACCTGAGCCCGGCGGCGGCTTTCAGCGCGGCCGGGTATTGCAGAAACTGCGGGTCGCCGGTTTGTCCCCAGCGGCTCTCAAACCACATAACCATCATATAATCTGCCCGTGCCTGCCAGCGGCAGGTCTGCGCCAGTACGCGCTGCGGACAGTGATAAGCAGAATAATAACGCAGAAAAGTGTGAATTAACGTCAGTGACCAGTGATTGGCACGAAAAAGTGTGGCGAGAGACAGACCGATATCGGTATCAGCGGCATATTCCCAGTCAATCAGATGCAGCTCCCCCGCCGCCGTCACAATATTACCGGGGTGGATATCCATATGTGCGGGCGCCAGCTTCAGCGGCTGAGGCTCTGCTTCGCGCATAAAGTGACGGTGGATACGCAGAAGCTGCGGGGTGCGGCGGCGTTTGTCAGTCAGGTGAAAGTGGCGGTCGGCCTGCGCTTTGAGCGGCAGACGATACCCGGTCCGCGGCTGATTATGCAGATTGCTGACCAGCGCCGCCAGCTGCGGGATAAAGTCCGGTTGCTGCATCCGTTCCGGCGGCAGTGTTTCACCCTCCACCCGGTACAGAAGCAGCCAGCCGTGGCTGAATCCGGCCACGCGCGGGGCAAGGCCGCTGTCACGCAGCCGGTGCAGGACACGCGCCTCTTTCTGACGGCTGACACCGATATCCGCACTGTGCACGGTCTGTGCTCTGCCAATCAGAGACACACCTTTTTGTTCAATACTGACACTTTCCCGCGTCAGCCCGTTCAGCGGACGGATTGTCCAGCCGGCGGCAGGCAGTGCGGGAAAGTGTTCAGCGAGGCATAACAGTAACGCGCGGTTACTGCTCAAGCACCGCGCCCTTACCGGACCAGATGATTTCACCGCTGCTGACAGACATCAGCTGCATCTCCATCTGACGGGCATCACGGGTACCGGTTACCACGCTGTACAGCACATAGTCGGCATTCAGATAACGCGCCAGACCGATAGCTTTGCTGCGCAGGGTCAGTGTATCGTTATCACCCATGCCCAGCACTGACATGGCACTGCTGACCGCACCGGCCGGGATCACATTCAGTACCCCGGTTTTTCCGATGGTGTTCATCAGCGCACCGGTCGCAACGCTGGTCTGCAGGCTGCTGTTGGTTTTATTACCGACTTTATTCACCAGCAGCGTGCTGCCCTGATTCACGCCGTCGCTGTGAACCATCTGATTAACCAACGGTGTAATGCTCTGTTCCCACTCGATTTTTTTCATTTTCGGCGGAACCGGCACCGTATCCGGCGGCGGCAGCGGCAGTGGCGGCGGCGTGGTATCCGGCGGCGGTGTTACAGTACCCACCGGTACCGGTGGTGTTACCGGTGCCGTTGAAGGACACCCGGCCAGCAGCCAGACTGACGCTATCACACATAAAAGACGTTTCATCACCGTTCTCCTGTCAGCCGGTTATTTCGCCAGCATCGGCCCCAGATGATGGCCGCCGACCAGATGCATATGAATATGGAACACTTCCTGTCCGCCGTGGCGGTTACAGTTCATAATCAGGCGGTAGCCGTCATCCGCAATACCTTCCTGCTGTGCGATTTTGGCCGCGACCGTGATCATATGACCCAGAACCTGTTCATCTTCCGGAGTGACATCATTCACAGTAGGAATAAGATGGTTGGGAATAATCAGAATGTGTGTCGGTGCCTGCGGGGAAATATCACGGAACGCCGTCACGCTGTCATCCTGATAGACGATATCAGACGGAATTTCACGACGAATAATTTTACTGAAAATAGTTTCTTCGGCCATAACCTGCTCCTGTAATTAATCAGCCTGACAGATGTGTGCGGATTTACCGGACAGACACCTGAAACAGACGGCAGAAATTGTCAGTGGTGATCTCAGCAAGCGCCTCAACGCTCACCCCTTTTAATACAGCCATATACTCCGCCACATCGCGCACATACGCGGGCTGGTTCTCTTTACCGCGAAACGGAACCGGAGCCAGATACGGCGAATCGGTTTCCACCAGAATGCGATCCAGCGGGACAATGCGGGCGGCTTCGCGGATCTGCTCCGCATTGCGGAAAGTCACAATGCCGGAAAAGGAGATATAAAAACCTTCATCCAGCAGCGCTGATGCCGTCTCTTTGTCTTCGGTAAAGCAGTGTAACACGCCGCCGCACTCACCGGCCTGTTCTTCGCGGATAATCGCCAGGGTATCCTCACGGGCATCGCGGGTGTGCACAATCACCGGTTTATTCAGCTCACGTCCGATACGGATATGCTCGCGGAATACATCGCGCTGAAGCGCAGCATTCTCTTTCTGATAGTAGTAATCCAGCCCGGTTTCACCGAGGGCCACCACCCGTTTATCCGCCGCCAGTTCACGCAGCTGTGTAAAATCATACGGCTCATCCAGATTCAGCGGATGAATACCACAGGAAAAGGCCACATCCGGGCGCTCACCGATCAGCTCGCGCATTTTTGTGTAACCCGGCAGGGTTGTCGCCACCGCCAGTGCGTATTTCACATCTCGCTGCGCGGCCTTTTGCATAACATCGTCCACACTTTCATGCTTTTTTTCATAATCCAGGCAATCGAGGTGGCAGTGGGAATCTACTAAAAACATAATTAACTCGTTATTTTAAATTAGGTGATGCAGAAAACAGTGTTTCCTGGTGTAACAATTGTTCTGTCAGCAGCAGTTCCTGATTCACGCCGGTGATGGTCATCAGCCGGTGGCGGCAGGTCAGCCAGCTTTCCGCCGCATTCAGTAAGTGTGCGCTGCTGTAATGCGCTGCCAGTTGTGCAATCAGAGCAGACTGATCCTGATTCAGACAGGCAGGTGCCATATTCTGCTGATATTTTACCGCATCCATAAACAGGGTGGTCAGCCAGCTGATGCGCTTTTCCGCATCCTGATGATTCAGTTCAGATAACAGCGACAGAAAATCCCCGCTGCGCACAGATTCTGCCAGCCGCGTAAACAGATTCAGCCGGTTCTGCCAGTCAGCGGTGGTCAGCAGTGACAGTGCCGCCGCCGGGGCATTGTGGCAAAGATTCAGCGCCGTCTGCCGCGACACCGCATCAGACTGCGGATGCCCGCGTTGCAGCCACTGTAAACCGGTCTCCGCTGACGGTGGTGCCAGATGATAAGCAAAACAGCGGCTGCGCAGTGTCGGCAGCAACTGCTCCGTTCCCTGGCTTTGCAACACAAACCAGGTATTCTCTGTCGGCTCTTCCAGGGTTTTCAGTAAGGCGTTGGCGGCTGCTTCGGTCAGCAGTTCCGCCTGCGGAATATGCACCAGTTTGGCACCACTCTGCTGGGCGTGCTCATACAGTTTTTCTGTCACGGCTCTCACGGCATCAATCCCGGTGGCGGATTTGCCCTTTTCCGGCTGTAACAGATAAAAATCCGGATGGGTGCCTGCCAGCATCAGTTTACAGCTGTGGCACTCCCCGCAGCTTTTGATGCCCTGCGGCTGCTGACACATCCGCAGCCGTGTCAGGGCATAGGCCAGCTCATCAGTGCCGGTACCGGGGATGCCGTACAGCAGCAGAGCATGATGACCCTGACCGGACATCCATGCGGTTGCCAGCTGACGGTAAACAGGATTAAGCCACGGATACCAGTTCATTATGCCTCTTTCTGCTGTGCCAGCCAGTTCAGTACGGCAGTGCGGATTGATTGATGGACGTTATCCATTGATTGCGAAGCATCAACGGTCACAATACGCGAATCCGACTCTGCCAGCTCCAGATAACGGGCCCGGGTGCGGCGGAAGAAATCCAGTGATTCCTGTTCGATTCTGTCCAGCTCGCCCCGGCTGCGGGCGCGGGCCAGGCCGGTTTCCGGCGGCAGATCGAGATACAGGGTGAAGTCAGGATAAAAATCCCCCAGTACGGTATCACGCAGTGACGCCAACAGTTTGCGATCGATACCGCGTCCGCCGCCCTGATAGGCCTGAGAGGAGAGATCATGGCGGTCGCCGATCACCCATTGTCCGCGCGCCAGTGCCGGTTTGATAACATTATCCACCAGCTGAATACGTGCGGCATATAACATCAGCACTTCCGCTTTATCAGTGACGGTTTCGCCGTCGATCCCGTCTTTAATCAGGGTACGCAGTTTTTCTGCCAGCGGTGTGCCGCCCGGTTCGCGGGTATAGACCAGGTCAGTGATGCCGTTCTCACGCAGCGTATCAACAATCACCTGACGTGCTGTGGTTTTCCCGGCACCTTCAAGCCCTTCAATTACAATAAATTTGCCTGTCATTGTTTTTTTAATCCGTTACGGTAATCCGCAACCGCCCGGTTGTGATCCCGCAGATTCGTGGTAAATACATGTCCGCCTTTGCCGTCTGCAACAAAGTAAAGGTAACCGGTGGTGTCCGGTTTGGCTGCCGCATCCAGCGAGGCACTTCCCGGCATGGCGATAGGTGTCGGCGGCATGCCGTCAATCTGATAGGTATTATACGGCGTTACCCGCACCAGGTCGCTGCGGTAAATCGTGCCCTGATAACGCTCACCCATGCCGTAAATTACCGTCGGGTCGGTTTGCAGGCGCATTTTCAGTTTCAGCCGGTTCATAAAGACCGACGCCACTTTTTTACGTTCGCCGTCCACGCCGGTCTCTTTTTCAATCAGCGAAGCCATGATCAGCATTTCATACGGATCCGCATACGGTAAGTCGGTGTTACGGGTCTTCCACGCTGCCGCGAGTTTGGTTTCCATCTGCTGATGTGCCCGCTTCAGGATTTGCGTGTCTTCCGTTCCCGCTGTATAGAGATAGGTATCCGGGTAGAAACGCCCTTCCAAGTGGCTGCCGGCCGGCAGGCCGAGCATTTCTGTCAGTTTATCTGCCGGTAAATCCGCGAGGGTCTGTTTCAGGTAAGGCGCTTCTGACAAAATTTTCTGCCAGTCCGCTAATTTACTGCCTTCCACAAAACGGATGCTGAATTGCGCCTCTTTACCGCTGACAAACAATTGCAGCATGCTTTTGACCGTCATATCCGGCGTCAGGCGGTAAGTACCGGCTTTGATTTTTGCCAGATCCGGCTCCAGTTGCAACAGCCAGTCATAATTGTGTGATTCCGGGATAATCCCGCTTTCCGCCAGTTTTTTTTCCAGCGCCACACGGCCGGTACCCGGCGGAATGGTGAAAATAGTCTCTTCAGTGACAGAAATTTTTTGTCCGGAAAATGCGTTCACCTGATGATAAAGCCAGTACGCCACGCCGCCCGCAACCGCAAGCAGCACCAAAAATGTCACAAGGAAAATCCGTGTTTTTTTCATCAGTCATTAACTCTGTTAATTCAGGGTATTGCTGCCGGACAGTGCGGCAAAAGCCAGGTAAAGAGTGAGCGGGAGGTATAATGCCAGTGATGACGGGCATCCGCGCGGATATCATTGACCGGCATGACCGGCATCAGCGCGTTGCACATAATCACTTCATCCGCTTTTGCCAGCACCTGCGGAAAACGTTCGGTTTCATAACAGCGGTAACGGCTGCCTTTCAGCACATCCATGATATGCGCGCGCATCACACCGGCCACACCGCATTTGTGCAGTGACGGGGTAAACACATCATCGCCGCAGCGCCAGAACAGATTGGCGCTGCAACCTTCGGTCAGAATGCCGTCAGTATCACAGACAATGGCTTCATCGGCCTGCTGTTCTGCCGTATAACGGCGGATCAGCACCTGCTCCAGCCGGTTCAGGTGTTTGATACCGGCCAGATAAGGATTGACCGACAGCGGCACCGGGCTTTTCACCACCGATAACCCGCGCTCCTGCAATGCCGGATAGCTTTCCGGGTATGCAGAGCGGATCAGGATCACCAGCGGCGGTACATCAGCACGCAGATACCCGCGCCCCTGCTCACCGGCAGAGATAATCACTTTCAGCACGCCATCCGCTGTATCCTTTGCAGCCTGCATTATCCACTGAGTCAGCAATGCATCATCCGGCGGCGTCAGCCCCAGCCCGGCACAACCGCTGTGCAGCCGGTGCAGGTGGCGTGACAGCAGCGACGGTTTGCTGTTCACAATGTGCATCGTGGTAAAACAGCCGTCACCAAACTGCACACTGCGATCAGAAATCGCGATGGTGTGCTGCGGTACACCATTAACCCAGTAATGCGTCTGTTGTGTCATAGCCAACTCATTGTTTTAACGGTTATTATTTAACCGTCATTCAGTATGCGGACAGACCTGTATAATAGTACAGCTGTGATTTTTGTGCAAAACTGCGATAGCGTCACCCGTCAGGTAAAAAAAAAGCGCCGTCAGGCGCTTTTCTCTCAGAAAACAGACTCAGATCTTACGGAAAATCAGGGAACCGTTGGTGCCGCCGAAGCCGAAAGAGTTACAGAGTGCGTATTCCATACCTTCCACTTTGCGGGCTTTACCCGGTACAAAGTCGAGTTTGCAGACCGCTTCATCCTGATTATCCAGGTTGATGGTCGGCGGTACAATCTGATCACGCAGTGCCAGAATGGTGAAAATGGATTCCACTGCACCGGCTGCACCCAGCAGGTGACCGGTCATGGATTTGGTGGAACTGACCAGAACGTTTGTTCCTTCACCAAATACCGTTTCAACGGCTTTCGCTTCCGCCACATCACCCGCAGAGGTGGATGTGCCATGTGCATTGATATAGCCGATGCTGTCAGCAGGAATACCGGCATCCTGAATCGCGTTTGCCATGGCCAGTGCGGCACCGTCACCGTTTTCCGGTGGTGATGTCATGTGATAAGCATCGCTGCTCATCCCGAAACCGACCAGTTCCGCATAGATTTTCGCACCGCGGTTTTTCGCGTGTTCGTACTCTTCCAGCACCAGCATACCGGCACCGTCACCCAGTACAAACCCGTCACGATCTTTATCCCACGGACGGCTTGCGCCCTGAGGATTGTCATTATTGGTGGATAAGGCACGCGCAGCACCGAACCCGGCAACACCTAATGGTGTGCTGGCTTTTTCAGTACCACCGGCAACCATCACATCCGCATCACCGTAAGCGATGATCCGGGCAGCATGACCAATGTTATGCACGCCGGATGTACAGGCAGTGGCAATGGAAATGCTTGGTCCGCGCAGGCCGTACATAATACTTAAATGTCCGGCAACCATATTGATGATAGTTGAGGGAACAAAGAACGGGCTCACTTTACGCGGGCCGCCGGCAGCCAGAGAGCTGCAGTTTTCTTCAATCAGTCCGAGACCACCAATACCAGAACCAATCGCAGCTCCGATACGGGTTGCATTGGCTTCTGTTACTTCGATTCCGGAATCCGCAATTGCCTGGATACCGGCTGCAATACCGTATTGAATGAAGAGATCCATCTTCCGGGCATCTTTGCGCGAAATATTAAAATCTTCGTGATTGAAATCTTTTACCATACCTGCGAATTTGGTCGCATGGTTAGAGGTGTCAAAATGATCAATCAGGCTGATACCACTCTGCCCGGCACACACAGCTTTCCAGGATGAATCGACTGTATTACCGACAGGAGATAACATGCCAAGTCCGGTCACGACTACACGACGCTCAGACACGCTTATCCTCCGGGGGGGAAAATAAAAGAAACAAGGCGGTCGGGTGACCGCCTGGACATGAGGGATGCTTACTTGCCTGCGTTCTCAACGTAGTCAATAGCAGCCTGTACAGTTGTGATTTTTTCTGCTTCTTCGTCTGGGATTTCGATGTCGAACTCTTCTTCCAGAGCCATCACCAGCTCAACTGTGTCAAGAGAATCAGCGCCTAAGTCATCAACGAATGAAGCTTCGTTTTTTACTTCTTCCTCTTTAACACCCAGTTGTTCAACGATGATTTTCTTAACACGTTCTTCGATAGCGCTCATACTATTAAATTTCCTATCAAAACTCGCTATATGCGATGGTTTTCGTAGTTTATAAAATACAGGAAAAGATGCAACCCAATCCCGGCTGGTCTAACCATATAAATACTCACTTTTGCGTGTGTTTACACAAAAACGGCAAATGGTTAGCTCAAACATTAAATCATGTACATGCCACCATTGACATGCAATGTCTCGCCTGTGATGTAAGCCGCTTCATCAGAAGCTAAGAAGGCTACAGCACTGGCAATCTCTTCAGCATCACCCAAACGGTTAGCAGGAACCTGAGATAAAATGCCTGCACGCTGGTCGTCTGTCAATGCACGAGTCATATCGGTTTCGATAAAACCCGGGGCAACGACGTTGACGGTGATGCCGCGCGACGCGACTTCACGGGCGAGTGATTTACTGAAACCAATCAGCCCGGCTTTCGCCGCCGCATAGTTAGCCTGTCCGGCGTTCCCCATCGTTCCGACAACAGAACCGATGGTGATGATGCGCCCGCAACGTTTTTTCATCATGGCGCGCATAACCGCTTTGGACAGACGGAATACGGATGAAAGGTTAGTGTCGAGGATATCCTGCCACTCATCGTCCTTCATACGCATCAGTAAGTTGTCACGTGTGATACCTGCATTATTAACCAAAATATCAATTTCGCCAAACTCAGCGCGAATATTTTCTAATACATGGTCAATGGATGCGCTGTCGGTCACGTTCAGGGCAAGGCCTTTACCCTTTGCGCCTAAGTATTCACTGATAGCAGCCGCACCGCTTTCGCTGGTTGCAGTACCAATCACAGTTGCACCGCGTGCTGCTAATTTCTCAGCAATTGCACGGCCGATTCCGCGGCTCGCACCGGTGACAAGGGCAATTTTGCCTTCAAAGCTCATCTCAACCTCAGCGATTTTCAAGTGCTGTTTCCAATGATGACATATCATTGACAGCAGATGATGTTAATGTTTTCACAATACGCTTAGTCAGCCCGGTCAGTACTTTGCCCGGCCCTGCTTCCAGCAGATCTTCAATACCCTGCGCGGCCATAAACTCAACAGTTTCGGTCCAGCGTACCGGATTATAAAGCTGACGGACTAATGCATCACGAATTGCATCGGCGGAAGTCTCTATCTTAACATCAACATTGTTCACAACAGAAAAGATTGGTGTATTAAATGTGATATTTTTTAGCGCAACGGCTAATTTATCAGCAGCCGGCTTCATTAATGCACAATGTGACGGCACACTGACCGATAACGGCAGTGCACGTTTTGCCCCGGCTTCCTTACATAATGCTCCGGCACGCTCAACAGCGTCTTTCTCACCGGCGATAACCACCTGGCCCGGCGAGTTAAAGTTAACCGGTGATACGACCTGCCCCTGTGCAGCTTCTTCACAGGCTTTGGCGATAGCATCATTATCCAGACCGATGATGGCATACATTGCCCCGGTACCGGCCGGAACGGCTTCCTGCATCAGGCGGCCGCGTAATTCCACCAGTTTGATAGCTTCTTTAAAATCCATCACACCGGCACACACCAGCGCGGAGTATTCTCCCAGGCTGTGACCGGCCATCATGGCAGGCATTGCGCCATTTTTTTCCTGCCAGACACGCCAGATGGCCACAGAGGCTGCCAGCAGTGCAGGCTGGGTCTGCCAGGTTTTATTCAGTTCTTCTTCCGGCCCGTTCTGAACGAGTGCCCATAAATCGTAGCCCAGTCCAGCGGATGCTTCGGCAAAGGTTGCCTCAACGACCGGAAAATTTGCCGCGAGGTCAGCCAGCATACCGACTGACTGAGAACCCTGTCCCGGAAATACCATTGCATATGCAGACATGATTTAGCTTCCTGAAAAATTAAAAACGAATTAATGCAGAACCCCAGGCAAAACCGCCGCCGAAGGCTTCAATCAGAATCAGCTGACCGCGTTTGATGCGTCCGTCACGAACCGCTTCGTCGAATGCAGTCGGTACAGAGGCGGCAGAGGTGTTGCCGTGACGATCCAGGGTAACCACCACTTTATCCATGCCCATATTTAATTTTTTTGCTGTGGCACTGATAATGCGCAGGTTTGCCTGATGCGGCACCAGCCAGTCAAGTTCTGATTTATCAATATTGTTCGCCACCAGCGCTTCTTCAACGACGTTGGCTAATTCACGGACCGCCACACGGAACACCTCGTTACCTGCCATTGTCAGGTACGCCGGTTTTTCGCTGTCTTTGCGATCTTTATTCGGTAATGTCAGCAGGTCGCCGTAGCGGCCGTCTGCATGTAAATGGGTGGAGAGAATGCCCGGCTCTTCTGAGGCTTCAACCACAAAGGCACCTGCGCCGTCACCAAACAGGATAACCGTACCGCGATCTGCCGGATCCAGCGTTTTCGCCAGCACATCCGAACCGATCACCAGGGCTTTTTTCGCCATCCCGGTTTTAATGAACTGATCCACCACACTGATGGCATAGCTGAAACCGGCACATGCCGCCGCCACATCAAAAGAGATGCAGCTGTCAATGCCCAGCAGTTTCTGGATTTCACAGGCCGCGCTCGGGAAACCGTGCGTGGAAGAAGTGGTGCCCACAACGATCAGATCGATATCACCGGCAGGAATACCCGCCATATCCAGTGCGTTCAGTGCTGCCTGGTGGCCCATCGTAACAACGGTTTCATTATCACCGGCCAGACGGCGCTCACGGATACCCGTACGAGTAACAATCCACTCATCGGTTGTGTCGACCATTTTTTCCAGATCAGCATTTGTGCGGATTTGTGCAGGAAGATAGCTCCCGGTTCCTAAAATTTTTGTATACATATTAGTTAGTTACTCTTGGGTAATACCATAGCGAGGCGGGATGCGATTCGTTCAGGCACCTGCTTTTCAACAGTCTGAACCGCCTGCGTTATGGCAGCGTTGAATGCACTTACATTCGCCGCACCGTGACTTTTAATCACAATGCCGCGTAATCCTAACAGAGAAGCACCATTATACTGGTCGGGGTTCAGGTGACTGAAGCGTTTATTCAGCCATTTTGTCACCACTTTCTTCACAAGTTTGTACAGCAGGGATGAGGATTTGCCTTCATTTTGTGATTTAAACATAGAAAGGATCACACGAATCACCCCTTCCATTGTTTTCAGGGTAACGTTACCCGCGAAGCCGTCACAGACCAGCACATCAGTTTTACCGGTCAGCAGTTCGTTGCCTTCGGCATAGCCGATATAATTGATGTCCGGTATCGATTTCAGCACAGTGGCTGCTTCGCGGATATTGTCGAGTCCCTTGGTTTCTTCTTCGCCGATGTTCAGTAATGCCACACGCGGATGCGGGATCCCGGCCACATCTTCTGCCATCACCGCGCCCATAATAGCAAACTGCACCAGCATCTCACTGCTGCACTCCGCATTTGCACCCAGATCAAGCAGCACCGTTTTGCCTTTCTTCTGATTCGGCACCACGGTCATCAGTGCGGGACGCTCGATGCCTTCAATCGATTTCAGCATCAGTTTCGCCAGCCCCATCAGCGCCCCGGTGTTTCCGGCACTGACGCACGCCTGTGCCTCCCCCTCTTTCACCAGTTCCAGCGCGATACGCATGGATGTGCCTTTACTCTGGCGGATAGCCTGAGAAGGTTTGGCATCACCGGCAATCGTCTCATAGGCAGGGATCACCCGCAGACGACTGAGCAGCTCAGCATTCTGGTTTGCAAGCAGAGGAGAAATGGAATCAGGGTGCCCGACCAGCAACAGGGTGAGCTTTGGATTAGATGCCAGTGCCTGCAGCGAGGCAGGCACTGTGACATGGGGGCCGATATCCCCACCCATGGCATCTAACGCGATGGTTAGATTAGTCAAGATATCAACGTGCTTAAAAAGCAGCAGATTACTTGTTGATTACCTTACGACCACGGTAGTAACCATCAGCGGTCACATGGTGGCGCAGATGAGTTTCACCAGAGGTTTTGTCAACAGAAACCAGAGTTGCTGACAGTGCGTCATGAGAGCGACGCATACCACGTTTGGAACGAGTTGGTTTATTTTGTTGTACGGCCATTGACCTTACTCCTTAAGTACTTTTCTTTAAACTGGCTAATGCGGCAAACGGATTTGGCTTTTCTGCTTCCGGAGGAAGCTCACCAAAGACTTTCACCGCGTCGGACACTTCACAGTGTTCAGAATCATGTACCGGAACCACAGGCAGAGAAAGAATTAATTCATCTTCGATCATTGCCAGTAAATCTGTCTCACCAAAATCATTTACGTCAATTGGCTCATACTCTTCCGGTAATGCCTCAGCCTGTTCATCGCTGACAACCGGGCTGAAACAATACGTTGCGCGGACATGAAGCGGGAAGATATTACCACACCGCTGACACTCAAGTGAAACATCAGTTTCTGCTGTTCCCTTAATGACTGTCAGACGCTGCGGATCGATTTCAAACGTCAAATCAACATCAACATCGCTGTCCACACTGACTACCGATTCGGCTAACCGCGTAACCTGCTCGGGTGCGTAGCACCCCCGGTAATCCAGACGCTTCTGCGCGGCGCGCTTTGCATCAATAGTCAGAGGTAATTTTATCTTTTGCATAAGGCGCGCATCTTATATTCGTAAGACGATATAGTCAAAGAAAATATAGACAGCAAAGAGGGCGGTAACCTGCCTTCCCGCTAAAAATACACTCAATAAGCGGCGCATAGTTTAGAATGAGTTTATTCTTTTTACCACGACTTTCGGAATATTTATGATCTCACTGGTTCTCGCCTCCACCTCCCTGTACCGCAAAGCTTTGCTGGAAAAACTCGGCATCCCGTTTGTATCCGCCGCCCCGGAGACGGATGAAACCCCGCATCCGGCAGAAGACGCGCAGTCACTGGTCATGCGCCTGGCGCGCGAAAAAGCCCGTTCATTAACGCAGCAGTACCCTGACAGCCTGATTATCGGCTCTGATCAGGTCTGTGTGCTGGACGGCGAAATTACCGGCAAACCGCATCATTATGACGCGGCCTTTGCACAACTGCGCAAAGCCTCCGGTCAGTGCATCACCTTTTATACCGGGCTGACCCTGTACAACAGCGCCACCGGGGAAGATCACACGATATGTGAACCTTACTGTGTGCATTTCCGTACACTGGATGATGACGAAATCCGTGCCTATCTGCTGGCGGAAATGCCGTATCAGTGTGCCGGAAGCTTTAAATCCGAAGGTTTAGGAATCGCCTTATTTAAAAAACTGCAGGGAGATGACCCTAATACACTGATAGGTTTACCGCTGATCCGCCTGACAGAATTACTGATTCAGGCCGGATACAACCCACTGCGGATCCCCCGCTGACACACGCCGGGGCATCCGATGATTCTGAGGAACTGACATGAAGCTGAAAATGATCGCTGCCGCAACGCTGCTGTTCAGTGCTGCCGGTCTGGCTGCCCCGTCACTGGCGGATAAAACAACCTTTGTTGCCGACTGTACAAAAGGCGCTGTGACCAACCTGAAAAACCCGGAGAACCGCAGCAAAGTCCCGGCAGTCTGTGAGTGTGTGTATGACAACTCACTGGCGAAATTCGGCAAAGACGGGCTGGAAAAACTGGATGACCGGGTCCGCAAAGGTCAGGCGCTGACCGAACAGGACTCTCAGGCGATCGGAGAGATTGCACAGAGCTGTACCACAAAGATTATCGGTGTACAGCCGCAGTAACCGCAGAATACCTTCTGTATAAGAAAAAACCCGCGTTCTGCGCGGGTTCTTTATTTCTGTTCTCTGCTTATTTTGCCTGTTTCGACCGCAGTACCGTCAGGCAATGGCGCAGTTTTTCATCCAGCGGAGCCTGGAGACGCATTGCCTCACCGGTGGACGGATGGGTAAAGGCGAGTGCCGCCGCATGTAAAAACAGCCGGTTAAGCCCTGTCCCTTTCAGCTGAGCATCAAACTGCACATCACCGTAGCGGTTATCAAACGCGATCGGATGCCCTGCATGCAGTGTGTGCACACGGATCTGATGTGTACGCCCGGTGACCGGGCTGGCTTTAACCAGCGTGGCAGAGTCAAACCGCTCCTCCACTTTAAACCGGGTTTCTGATGGCTTGCCTTCCGGGCTGACTTTCACCACGCGCTCGCCGCTCTGGAGAATATTTTTCAGCAGCGGTGCCTGCACCACTTTTACTGAGGATTGCCACTGGCCGCGCACCAGTGCCAGATAATCTTTCTGCATCTGTTTCAGACGCAGCTGCTCGTGCAGTGCCCGCAGTGCGGAACGTTTTTTGGCGATCAGCAGAATACCGGAAGTATCGCGGTCAAGCCGGTGTACCAGTTCCAGGAAACGCGCCTCCGGACGCAGCGCCCGCATTGCCTCAATCACACCGAAACTCAGACCGCTGCCGCCGTGTACCGCCGTACCCGCCGGTTTATTAATCACCAGAATATGATCATCTTCATACAATACGCACTCTGCGAGTGCAGAAACCTTATCCAGTTTCGCCGACACCGGGGCATCGTTTTTCTCAGCCACACGCACCGGCGGGATACGGATGCTGTCCCCGTCCGCGATTTTGTATTCCGGCTTAATCCGGCCTTTATTGACACGCACTTCCCCTTTACGGATGATGCGGTAAATCATGCTCTTCGGCACCCCTTTGAGGCGCGCGAGCAGGAAATTATCAATACGCTGGCCGGCTTCATCGCCGGACACAACAACAAATTGAACTGTCTGATTATCAGTTTTCATGAAACGGGGGGCTATCCTCTGAACCGTTGCTCCGTAAACCGGTATATTTTTCCGGTGAAACAGGCGGCAAATGTGCATCAATGTTTTACGCGGCTATTTTCCCATTTTTTCCGGAAAAAGACCAAGGATTAACGTCATTAACAAATTTCTGCATAATTTTCACCGAAACATGCAATGTCACCTTGCTATAACCACACCGGCAATGGAATAATGCATGCGCCGATTTTGGCAAAACAGATATTTTATCTTTGTCTGACCGATGACAACGCAGCAATGGCGTAAGACGTTATTTCCGGTCAGATAATCAGCGGGCTGCGGGTTGCAGCTTACCGGGCCGGTATCACGTATAAACGTGATTTTCAGCCGGCAACGGGGATTCAGACAAGACTGAACCTCACCGACACAATTTGCACCTCTATACGATCGACAGCCGGGAGGCTGACGGTGCGGTAAAAGCCACGAGGTCATCGGTTCCGGTAGCAACGAAATTGCCCGCAGCGCACTAATTAAATGAAAAAAATTGAGTAACTTATAATGAAAAGAATGTTAATCAACGCAACTCAGCAGGAAGAGTTGCGTGTTGCCCTTGTCGACGGGCAGCGCTTGTATGATCTGGATATCGAAAGCCCCGGTCACGAACAAAAAAAAGCAAACATCTATAAAGGGAAAATCACCCGTATTGAACCGAGTTTAGAAGCTGCTTTTGTTGACTATGGCGCAGAGCGTCACGGTTTCCTTCCCGTCAAAGAAATTGCCCGCGAGTATTTCCCTGCTAATTACCACGCATCCGGCCGCCCGAATATCAAAGATGTCCTGAGAGAAGGTCAGGAAGTCATTGTTCAGGTGGACAAAGAAGAGCGCGGTAATAAAGGCGCGGCACTCACCACTTTTATCAGCCTGGCCGGCAGCTATCTGGTTCTGATGCCGAATAACCCGCGTGCCGGGGGGATCTCCCGCCGTATCGAAGGGGATGACCGCACCGAACTGAAAGAAGCCCTGTCTGCCCTGGATATCCCGGATGGAATGGGTCTGATTGTCCGCACCGCCGGTGTGGGTAAATCAGCCGATGCCCTGCGCTGGGATCTCGAGTACCGTATCAAGCACTGGGAAGCCATCAAAAAAGTTGCTGAAGGCCGCCCTGCACCATTCCTGATTCATCAGGAAAGTAATGTTATCGTCCGCGCGTTCCGTGATTACCTGCGCCCGGACATCGGTGAAATCCTCATCGATAACCCGAAAATTCTGGAACTGGCACGCAAGCACATCACTGCTATCGGCCGTGCGGATTTTGCCAGCAAAATTAAACTGTATCAGGGCGAAGTGCCGCTGTTCAGTCACTATCAGATTGAGTCGCAGATTGAATCCGCTTTCCAGCGCGAAGTCCGTCTGCCGTCCGGCGGTGCGATTGTTATCGACACCACCGAAGCCCTGACCGCTATCGATATCAACTCCTCCCGCTCAACGCGCGGCGGTGATATCGAAGAAACTGCCTTTAACACCAACCTGGAAGCGGCGGATGAAATCGCCCGTCAGCTGCGTCTGCGTGACCTAGGCGGCCTGATTGTTATCGACTTTATCGATATGACCCCTGTCCGTCATCAGCGCGAAGTGGAAAACCGCATGCGCGAAGCTGTCCGTCAGGATCGCGCCCGTATCCAGATTGGCCGCATTTCCCGCTTTGGTCTGCTGGAGATGTCCCGTCAGCGCCTGAGCCCGTCACTGGGTGAATCAAGCCATCATGTGTGTCCGCGATGCAGCGGCACCGGGACGGTGCGTGATAACGAATCACTGGCGCTTTCCATTCTGCGTCTGATTGAAGAAGAAGCGCTGAAAGAGAATACCCATCAGGTACACGCGATTGTACCGGTGCCGGTCGCCTCTTATCTGCTGAACGAAAAACGCCAGGCTGTCAGTGCGATTGAAGCACGTCAGGCCGGTGTCAGCGTGATTATCGTGCCGAACAACCAGATGGAAACCCCGCACTTCCGTGTGGTCCGTGTCCGTAAAGGTGATGAAATCGGTACCCTGAGCTACCGCCTGCCGGAGAAATACGAAGCGGAATCCGCTGCCGGTGAAGAAGAGGAAACTCAGGAACGCCGTGCACCGGAACAACCGGCTATCAATGCCTTTGCTATCACATCCGATGCACCGGTACCGGCACAGACTGCCGCAACCCGCAAACCGGAAAGCAAACGCGATAACCGTCAGGATAAACAGGCACCTGCGGCTTCTGAAGGTGGTTTCTTCAGCCGTCTCATCAAAAAACTGTTTGGCTCCGCACCTGCTGTGCAGGAAGAAACTGAACAGAAAGAGAAAAAACAAACTAACGATAACAACCGCCGCGGCGGGAATGATCGTAACAAACAGCGCCGTAACCGCCGTGACCGTAATGATCGCAACGGCGAGCGTACCGAGCGTGCTGACCGTCCTGAGCGCAGTGAACGCAGTGACAACGAATCGCGCAACAAACGCGATCGCGATACTGTGAATGAGCCGCGTAAAGGCCGTAATCAGAATACACCGAACGAAGATCTGACACCGGAAGAACTGGCCGCCCGCGAAGCACAGCAGCAGTTACGCCGTGAACAGCGCGCAGAGCGTCAGCGCCGCCGTCAGGACGAAAAACGTGTCCAGCAGGATGCGAAAAAACTGCGCGCCCAGCAGGAAGATCAGGATGCGCTGAATAGTGACGGCAATACGGAAGATGATGATGCACCGACACCGGTTCGTCAGCGTCGTACCCGCCGCCAGCTGAACGGTTCTGTCCGTATCACTGATGGTGAAACACAGACTAAACCGGCTGTTGCAGCACCGGTTCCGGTTGTTATCGATAATGCACCAGTGGCAGTTCCTGCGGATACCGACGTACCGGCAGCGGCTGAAAATAATGGTGATGAAGCACACAGCGATAACATCCTGCCGCGCCGCTCCCGCCGTTCACCGCGTCATCTGCGTGTGAGTGGTCAGCGCCGCCGCCGTTACCGTGAAGACCGTCAGCTGACGCAGTCTCCGGTTCCGCTGGAAATGGCGGTGTTCTCCCCTGAACTGGCTTCCGGTAAAGTGTGGATCCAGTATCCGGTTGTGACACCTGCTGCACAGGCAGAACAGGAAATCGCAGCTGAGACACCGGAAATCACCGAAACAACAGCCGTGATTACCGAAACCGCTGTTGTTGCTCAGGTGATGGCTGAAACTACAGAAACCACCGTTGTGGCAGAACAGTTCTCTCTGACTGTCGCATCTGAGGCACCTCAGGTCACTGCTCCGGAAGAAACACCGGTTGCGGATACTGTTGTCACTGAATCTGTACCGGCAGAAGAGCCTGTACAGGAAACGGCTGACGTTATCGCTGATGAACCTGTTGTGACTGACGTGATTGCTACTGAGCCTGTTGCTGTCACAGAACCTGTTGCACCGGTTGTTGTTGCAGAACCGGAAGTGATTGCAGAGCCTGAGCCGGTTGTTGTGGCTGAACCTGTTACCGCACCGGTTGCGGCTCCGGTTACTGAAACAACTGTCGTTGCTGCCGGCCGTCATGCTTATTCACCGATGACCAAAGCCCCTGCTCCGGCAACCACCGGCGAAGCCTTTGTTATCACCGAATACCAGCGTGAAGCCCGTGAAGCCTATGCGCTGCACGGTGCAGGTGGTCATGCGGCCACTAACCATGCCGCATCAGAGCCGTCAAAAACTTTACTCTGATAATCAGCACTGAACTGAAAATGGCTCCCCCGGGAGCCATTTTTTTATCTTTTGTCATAAAAAAAACCGCGAATATTCAATTCACGGTTTCTGCTGTTCAGTCTGTGCGATTACTTAATATCTTTGATATCGCCCATCGCTTTGAGTTCTCTGGAGATTTCGCGGCGCTCTTTTGACAGATCCGCATTCTTGATGATGTACTCATCCACACGATCTTCATAGTCACTGCGCATATTGGCAATGATAGCCTGGATATCTTCAATGGACATGCCCGGCTTGATGTATTCACTCAGGTTATCAAGCAGAAGTACACGTTTCTGGTTATCACGAATTTTCTTTTCGTTGTCAGTTATTTCACGCAGTATTTTGTTTTTACGGCGAAACATACGAACGAACTCCAGGACATTGTGAAAGGAAGGCTTGGTTGTGTTGTCCATTATTCTACCCTTAGTCATATCTGAAATGTGATTCATTAAACAATACAGGTTAACCATGACTGCCGACAAGCAATTCCGCCGGTTTTCTGCGGTTTTCTTCAGTGTAGCGTATTTCTGAGCGGAATTGTTTCAGCTAATATAAATTCCGCACAAATTACCGCCATTTTGTGAGATCTGCCATCAAATCGTATTGCCGGGATAATCAGGACTGAAATTGGTATTTTTTCCCCGATTTGCTACCCTGTAGCCCATCATTTATCAGAAAACGGGCCATACGGTGTCTTCAGCACAATTTTTCTTTCACGATTACGAAACCTTCGGGCAGGATCCTGCCGGTGACCGCCCGGCGCAGTTTGCCGGTGTCCGCACGGACAGTGAATTCAATATTATCGCCGACCCGGTGATCGCCTACTGCGCCCCGGCGGATGATTATCTGCCGCAGCCCGCTGCGGTGATGATAACCGGCATCACGCCGCAGGAAGCCCTGCAGAAAGGGGTTAATGAAGCGCAGTTTGCCAAGCTGATTCATGACACCTTTACACAGCCGGACACCTGTATTCTCGGCTATAACAGCATTCGTTTTGATGATGAAGTCACCCGTAATATTTTCTACCGGAATTTTTACGACCCGTATGCCTACAGCTGGATGAACCGCAATTCCCGCTGGGATCTGATCGATATCACCCGCGCCTGCTATGCGCTGCGTCCGGACGGTACAAACTGGCCGGAAAATGACGAAGGGCTGCCGAGCTTTAAGCTGGAACACCTGACTGCCGCCAACGGTATCGCCCATGAAAATGCCCACGATGCGATGGCGGATGTGTATGCCACCATTGCCATGGCAAAACAGCTGCGCGGCGCACAGCCGCGTCTGTTCGATTATTTCTTCACTCTGCGCGATAAACGCAAACTCGCGGCACTGATTGATATTCCGTCCATGAAACCGCTGGTGCATATCTCCGGAATGTTCGGGGCTGTCCGCGCCAATACCAGCCTGGTGGCCCCGCTGGCATGGCATCCGGATAACCGCAATGCCGTGATTATGTGTGATCTCGCCGGTGACCTGACCCCGCTGCTGACACTGGATGCAGATACGCTGCGCGAACACCTGTACACCCGCCGTGATGAACTGCCGGAAGGCGCGTCCCCGGTACCGCTCAAACTGGTGCATATCAATAAGTGCCCGATCCTGGCACCGGAAAATACCCTGCGCCCGCAGGATGCACAGCGTATCGGGCTGGATAAAGACCTGTGTGCCCGTAATGCAGAACTGTTGCATCAGCATCCGGAGATCCGCGAGAAAGTCGTGGCTGTTTTTGCACAACCGCGTGAGTTTCCGCCGCAGAATGATGTGGACCGCATGATTTATCAGGGCTTTTTCAGTGATTCGGATAAAGCGGCCATGACCATTATCCGCGAGACGGATCCGAAAAACCTGCCGGCACTGGCACTGAGCTATCAGGATGCCCGCCTGCCGGAGTTACTGTTCCGCTACCGCGCCCGGAATTTCCCCGGCACACTGGATGAACATGAGCAGCAGCGCTGGCTTGCCCATCGCCGTGAGGTCTTTAATCAGGATAATTTAACCCGTTATTTTGAGCAGATTGGTGAAATGATGCAGGAATATCAGCATGATGCGAACAAGACAGAACTACTGAAGAAGCTGGTGCAGTACGCGCAGCACCTGGCGCAGTAATCAGAACAGACCGCCGGGAGGGAGATTCCCGGCGGTAAAATCATCCCGCTTTATTGGCGGTATAGAACACCCGGCACAGGGATTCCCTGTACTTCTGACAAACAGAGACCAGCCGCGTGCGGCTCTCTGTATCCCGCCCCAGTTCTTTCAGCACCCCTTTGGTGATCAGTGAATCCGCACTGCTGTGCTTAATGCCGATACTGACATTTTCATCACGGGCATTCAGGATATACACAATCAACGCGCGCTCATCCGTGCTGAGGTTATGCAGCACCTCTGCTTTATGGCACTTGACCGGAACCGCTTTGCCGAAGGCATTTTTGAGTCTTTTAAACATAATCATCAGTAAACAGGGAGAAAAGCTGATTATAGTGAATTTAATCCCTTATTAACATTACTGATTTATACGGAAAGTGAGTAAAAAAAAATCCGGTTACAGCCATAACCGGATTTTTTGTTCACCTGAAAGATCACTTCTGATGCTGACTACAGCCGCATCCTTCCCCCCAATATTTTAATTTACTGGTTTTGCCCAGTCCCGGGTTCAGGGTGTTGGTCGGATCGGTAGCTTTATAGAAGGCTTTCAGCTGTGGTTTGGCTTTATACAGATGGCCGACATTATGCTCTGCCGGATATTCCGCCCCGCGCGTGTTAAGGATTTCCAGCATTTCCTCTTTCAGCGCATGCGGATCCACGCCTTTCTTCACAATATAGTCCTGATGGAAAACGTGGCATAAAAAATGTCCGTAGTAGAGTTTATGCACCAGTTTGCTCTCAATTTCGGGCGGCAGAACTTCCAGCCACGCCTGATCATTACGGCGCAGTGCAATATCCAGTGCGAGGATATCTTCCACTTTGCTGCTGTTGACCGCGTGATAACGGATGGCGGCACCAGCGGCCACAAAGCGGTGCAGGAAAGCATCCGCCCCCTCTTTGGCATCACACTCAAAGAAAGCACCCTCTGCATTGTCAAAGAAAGTGCTCAGCCAGCGGCGGGCTTCATCGATTCCCTCTCCGGCCATTTTCAGCATCAGGTGATGCTCATATTTATCACGGTACTCTTCCATCCGGCGCGGCAGATGGTTCGGCCACAGATGACTGAATAACTGCATTGTGCGGTCAATCAGGTTTTTCGGCAGCAGCGGAATTTTATTGAAAACAGCATCCATCCGCCCTTTGATAGTGAACAGCTTCGGCATTTTTTCAGTGCCGAGTTTATCAATCATCAGGAAGCTGTCTTTACCGTAAACTTTTGCGATGTCATAACATTCGCGGTGCATATATTCACCGGCCACCGGCAGATGCTCAAACTCCGCGAGAATATGACGGCGGATGTCTTCCAGCACAGAAGGCGTATTGGTGCCGATATAGAAAACTTTGCTCTCTCCCTGAGACGGGAAAGTATCAAGGCGCACCGCAAACACCACCAGCTTACCGGCACAGCCGGAGGCTTCAAACAGGCGGCGTTCGTCGGCGTTGAAACGGGACGGGGTGTCCGCATCCACATCACGGATACGCTGATGATAATCATGGTCAGAGGCCGGTTTATCCGTGTCCTCAATATCTGCATCCTGATACTGCCGGTATTCCAGGCAATTCAGAATCTCTTCCGGGGTGGATCCTAAATCAATCCCCAGATGGTTAACCAGCTCTGCGCTGCCGTCCGCATTGACGCGGCCGTACAGCGCCAGTTCGGTATAAGCGGGACCGCGCTGCACCAGAGAACCGCCGGAGTTATTACAAATCCCGCCGACCACGGAAGCCCCGATACAGGAAGAACCAATAACCGAATGCGGCTCACGACCCAGCGGTTTCAGGACTTTTTCCAGATGCCACAGGGTGCTGCCCGGCAGTGCCACCACCTGCTGCTGTTTTGTCAGTACCTGAATTTTATCCAGACGCAGTGTGCTGATAATGATAATTTCGCGGTCATAATCATCCCCGCTCGGGGTGGAGCCTTCGGTCAGACCGGTATTGGCTGCCTGCATGATCACAATTCTGTCAGCTTCAACCGCGGCTTTAAACACCTGCCACAGTTCATACAGCGTGCCGGGGAACACCACCGCCAGCGCGCTGCCTTCTCCGGAACGGAAGCCTTTGCGGTATCGCTCCGTCTTACGCGGCTCTGTTAAAATGTGTTTGTGACTGACAATATCTGTCAGTGCCTGAATAAGACGTGCGCCGTCAGGTTGTTGATTGTTGATCATACTTTACCCCGATTCAGATTACTTATTGTTCATTAAGTAATTATGCCTCTTATCTTATTTATAATACAAATACTATTTTTAACAAATTTAACAGATTAACCACGAATCCGGCTTATCTGAACAGGTTGATCAGCAGCGTCACCATCATAATCCCGACTGTCAGGATCAGGATTTTACGGACAATTTCTCCGTTGGTGCGGATAGCATGCTGACTGCCGAGGTGATTCCCGAGCAGACTGGCGGCGATCATCGCGATACTGAGCAGAAACGCGATATGCCCGGCCATAATAAAGGCGACCAGTCCGCCGGCATTCGACGCCAGGTTAAAGATTTTTGAAGTGGCGGAGGATTTCAGTAAATCGAGGTTATTGATCAGAAACAGACAGATAATAAAGATACTACCGGTGCCCGGCCCGAAAAAGCCGTCATAGAAACCGACAATAAAGCAGGTGAAAAAGACCAGCCATACGGATTTGCGCACGGCACTGCCCTGTTGCGCACCACCAAGTTTGCCTTTAAAAAAGGCCGCCAGCAGGCCGATCGGCAGCATACAGATAATAATATAGGTAATCGTTTCAGACGGCAGATATATAATCGCTTTCGCGCCCACCCAGGCCCCGAAGAATGATGAAATAATCCCGGCCGGAATTATCTGCCAGTAAACCGATTTGTTTTTAATGAAATTAGAAATCGCTGCCAGCGTACCGACAGAGCTCACCAGTTTTTCCTGTCCCAGCGCCATATGCGGCGGCAGGCCGGTCAGCATAAAGGCGGGGATCAGAATCAGCCCTGCACCGCCGGCAATGGAATCAATATACCCGGCCACAAAAGAGGCGATGACCAGCAGTGCCAGTCCCGCATAAAAATAGTCTGCCATCAGACTGTGTTCAATATACATCCGCATCCCTTAATTATTATCATTTTCTATACTTTCAGCGGGTTACTATACGCGATTACACATAAAAAAACGGCGCACAGAATCAAACTGTGCGCCGTTTTCACGACATAACTGCTTAAAGACTTACTGTTCCGGCATCTGCGGCATCGGACGGCGGAAACGGCGGGTCAGCCATAACATATAGATCAGACCCAGTGCGCCCCAGCTCAGACCCAGTTCCATCGATTTCGCATCAAGGTTGAACCAGAGCACGGTCACTGTCGCGGCACCGATAATCGGCAGCAGCAGATAGTTGATCTGGTCGCCCAGCGTCTTGTTACGGCGCTCGCGGATGTAGAACTGTGAAATCACAGACAGGTTAACGAAGGTGAACGCCACCAGTGCCCCGAAGTTAATCAGCGCGGTTGCGGTAACCAGATCAAACCAGACTGCACTCAGCGCCAGCACCCCCACCAGCAGCACGTTCAGTGCCGGGGTACGCCATTTCGGATGCACGTAGCCGAAGAATTTCTCCGGGAACACGCCGTCACGGCCCATCACATACATCAGACGGGATACCCCTGCCTGTGCCGCCATACCTGAAGCCAGTACGGTCACACAGGAGAACACCAGAATGATGGACTGGAAGAAGGCACCGGCCACCATGTACATAATTTCAGGCTGTGACTCTTCCGGATTGTTGAAACGGGATACATCCGGGAAATAGAGCTGCAGGAAATAAGACACCGCGATAAAGATCAGACCACCAATCAGTGCGGTCAGGAAAATCGCTTTCGGGATCACTTTCCCGGCATTCGGTGTTTCTTCTGACAGTGAGCTGATACCGTCAAATCCTAAGAAGGAGAAGCACAGTATGGTCGCCCCGCTTATCATCGGGATCAGTTCCGCATCAATGGAAGCAAACGGACGGAAGGAGAGCAGCGTACCCGCCCCTTCACCCGCAGACACACCACGGACCAGCAGACCGACAAACACAATCATCACAGCAACCTGTACCAGTACAATCCCGGTATTGAGGTTTGCCACAACATTGATGCCGCGCAGGTTAAATAATGTCATCAGGAAAACCAGGCCCGCGACGAAAATCCATGGCGGACAGTCAGGGAAGATTGCCTGAAGATAAATTTTTGCCAGCAGAATGTTGATCATCGGCATGAACAGGTAGTCCAGCAGCGATGACCAGCCAACCATAAAGCCGATATGCGGACTCATGGATTTCTGGGCATAGGTATACGCCGAGCCTGCGGACGGGAACCGTTTAACCAGTTTGCCGTAACTCAGCGCAGTAAAAAGAATGGCTGTCAGTGCGATAGCATAAGAGGTCGCAACATGACCGCTGGTAATTTCGGACACAATCCCGAACGTATCAAAGATAGTCATCGGCTGCAGGTACGCAAGCCCCATCATGACAACCTGAACGAGGGTAAGTGTTTTTGCGAGTTGTACGCGGTTATTGGCAGCTGTACGGTTCAGGCCAATATCGAGGGTAGTATTATGCGACATGAGCGAATCCTCCCGTAACACCGACAATCATACTGATACTACTATCAGATGGCGTGTTACCGGGAAGACTTCGCATCTGCCTGTAGGCAGTGAAGTAAGAAGGGGTTTGGAGTGCTGAGCAGGAGCGCCGTGCTCCGTAGTCGTCGTTGCAGCAGCCAGCGCCGATTGGCACAGGTGCAAAAGTGAAAAATTGCGCCATTTATCGCATCCTCATACCGGTGTTTATCGTCCGGTGTAATTCAGTAAACAGTTATCCGGCCTATCGGCCCCTTTTTTTGTCGGTGACAATATTTTAGTGCAAAAAAAAAACCGATGCGTATAAATGCATCAGTTATTTTTTTGGATGGCGCATTCTGCACCCCTCAGTCATAAATTTCAAGCTTTGTTCGCCCTGATCCGGTAATTTTTTTACATACCGCTTTACCGGCAGAATTTCTGTGATGAAACTTTGAATATTTATAGCTGAAACGTTAAAAAATCCGGCTGTTCGTGTGTTTTCCAGTCACTCTGCCTGCCATAAAAAAACACGGCGCCCTGAAAAGGACGCCGTGTTTCGGCACATAATAATGAATGATGGTTACATCAGAAGTTATAATTCAGGCCGATATTGTAACGGCGGCCGTCGAGTGTGGCGCCGTAGTTTTCATTATTAATACGGCGATCCAGTACGTTATACACACCCGCCACAAAGTTCAGGTCTTTATTCAGCTGATAGCTGCCGCCGATATCCACGGTAGCATAAGAGCCGGTTCCTGTTGCCATACTGGTGCGGGACAGATAATCGGAGGTTTTGCCGCGGAAGTTAATCCGGCTCCAGGTTTTGATATCCTGCGTGGTATCCCAGTTCAGCGTGGCGTTAGCCATATGTTTCGGCATCTTATTCAGCGCTTTGCCTTTGAAAGCACCACTCTTCTGCTCGGAATCGGTGAAGGTATAGTTCGCTGTCAGATCCACAGACTCGACAATCTGCCAGTTCATAATCGCTTCCACACCGCGCATATTGGCTTTATCGACGTTGATACGGTCACTGATGAAATCGTAGGTTTTGTTATCCGGATCTTTTTCCGTACAGATAGTATCGGTTCCTGTACCACAACGGCGGATTTCGGTGATCTTGTCTTTAAAGTCAGTGTTAAAGACGGTCAGGCTCATATTGAGGTTATCCTGATTGTTCCACAGCACACTGATCTCTTCGGTGACACTTTTCTCCGGTTTCAGATCCGGGTTACCGAAAATGACACCGTTCAGACTGCCGCCGCCGGTCACCTGTCCCCAGGATGCCGTTGCCTGACGCAGATCCGGTGAGCGGTAACCGGTGGACACACCACCTTTCACTGTCCAGCTCTCATCCAGATGCCACACGCCGTAAACACGCGGTGTCCAGTGCGTACCGAAGTTTTCATCCTTATCCATACGCAGACCGCCGGTCAGCGTGAAATCATTGGTCAGCGCCCAGTCATCCTCTGCGAACAGTGCCCAGCTGTAGCGATCGAGTTTATTGCCGGCTAATTTATTACCCTGATCTTTCAGCTCTTCGAAACGGTACTGACCGCCGAGGCTTAGCATATGGTCGCCGAGCGGCATAACAGTCTGGTTACGGGCGATGGTGTCGTAATATTCCATATTACGGCCCGGGTTTTTGGTTTCATTACGCTGAACATAGCTGTTCATGCTGCCCCAGTCATAGTTACCGTCATGGGTAATCGCATACTGCGACATCTCATACTTACTGAAGCTGCTCTCTTTGCTGCGCGCAGAGGCACTTTTCCCGAGACGGGAATCGCGGTGCTGATTATCTTTTTTGAAATCAAAATCGATGCTGTTCTGCTCATCCGGCGTTAATGTCAGTGTACCGCCGCCGCTGGTCATAATCTGGCGGTTAAAGCCGTTCGCAAAATTATCTTCCCCGCGATGAGAATACTGGCCATTCACTTTCATGCTCAGCAGGTTATCCACCAGCGGACCGGCGGCAAAGAAGCTGCCCTGCCCGGTGTTACCGCTGTCTTTGCGTTCGGTAATGGTTGCATCTGTCCGGACGCTCGCATGCCACTCACCCTGCGCTTTCCGCGTGATAATATTGATAACCCCGCCCATGGCATCCGAACCATACAGTGACGACATTGGTCCGCGCACCACTTCAATGCGATCAATCGCTGTCAGCGGCGGCAACCATCCCTGTTCAATACCGGAGTTATCACTATTAGGGCGCGTTTCGCGGCTGGCGACCCGTTTCCCGTCCACGAGGATCATGGTGTATTTCGGATCCATCCCGCGGATACTGATATCTGACGAGCTGCCGCCGCCGGTGACCACAACACCCGGCACATCTTTCAGGGCATCAGTCACATCGCGGTAGGCTTTATCTTCCAGTTGTTCGCGTGAAACAACGGAAATAGTCGCCGCAGCATCCTCAATTTTCTGCTGGAAGCCGGATGCGGTGGTAACCACAATCACGTCTTCTTTATTTGCAGCCTGAGCAGCCATAACCTGAGCGGCGAGTGCTGCCATAACACATACCGCCACTTTTCGTTTTGAAAAAATAACCATTCTTTTGATTCTCCAAGAGATAATATATTTATGGACAATCGACATTCGCTCTCAGGGATTTATATCCCTTTTTTTAAATAATAATGACCCTGCCATTGCAGGCATCCGTCATTATTTTATTATTACCTTTTATAAGGCTATTTGTTTTTATAAAAATAAATTATACAGAAAACAATGGATTATCAGTGCATAAAATATATGCAGCATGCAGATAATCACCCTCTGCGGAAATATATTCCGCAGAGAATAAAAAAGAATATGTAATATAAACCGGTTTTATTATGCCAGTGCCGCAACCGCGCGCGGCACCAGGCCATCAATCACAACATGCGGCACAGACTGTGAGCAGTGCTCAATACGGCCGCGTACACCATAGACGGTTGCCAGGCTGTCCGGTGTAATAACCGCTTCCGGATCCCCTTCCGCAATTAAATTCCCGTCTTTCAGCATTAATATATGATCACCGTGACGCAGTGCGATATTAATATCGTGCACAACAACCACCGTAATAATATTCCGGCGCTGGGTTTCACGGCGTACCAAATCCATTACGTGATACTGATAATTTAAATCCAGCGCACTCAGTGGCTCATCCAGTAATAACAGTGTCGGCTGACGGATTAAGGATTGTGCCAGCCCGACTAATTGTTTCTGACCGCCGGATAACTGATCCAGATAATTCAGCGCCAGATGTTCAATGCCTAATTGTGACAGCAGAGACATCACTTCCTGCTCACTGTCGCGGTCAGAAATACCGCCTGAAGCCCGCTGTGCAACAATCACGGATTCCAGCACATGCAGGTGCACCCCGGCAGGCAGTGTCTGCGGCAGATAAACCACCTGCTTCGCGCGTTCGGCAAAATTCATCCGCGTCAGATCATGACCGTCGAGCAGTAACTGCCCCTCTGCCTTGTTCAGACCGGCCAGGGAGCGCAGCAGGGTCGATTTCCCGCTGCCGTTCGGCCCGAGCAGCACGGTGATTTTACCGCGCGGCAGAGGCTCAACATTCAGGTCTTCAATGATTTTCCGTTTCGGATAACCGGCATTGAAGTGTTTAATCTGTAACCCGCTCTGAGCAGACATTGCATTCAAATCCATCTTACATGCTCCCTTTATGACGCAGGATCATGCTCAGGAAGAACGGCACACCTACCAGTGATGTCACAATACCGACCGGAATAATCACGCCCGGAATCAGGTTTTTCGAGGCAATGGATGCCATCGACAATACCAGCGCCCCGATTAATGCACTCGCCGGCAGATAGAAACGGTGATCCTCACCGAACATCATGCGGGCAATGTGCGGCGCGACCAGGCCGATAAACGCAATCGGGCCGACAAAAGCCACCGCCAGCGCGGTCAGAATACTGATGCGCAGCAACGTACCGAGACGCAGACGGCGCACGTTAATACCAAAACTGACAGCGCGATCTTCACCGAGGCGCAGTGCGGTCAGCTTCCATGAGTTACTCATGGAAATCGGCAGCAGAATGGCAAAGGCCAGTGTCATCACACCCAGTTTCACCCAGGTGGCACGCGCCAGGCTGCCCATCGTCCAGAAAACCAGCCCCTGTAAGGTATCTTCCGTGGCGATAAACTGCATCATTGATACCAGCGCGTTAAAGGTAAAGACCATTGCGATACCGAATAACACCACACCGGAGGTTGCCACTCGTGTCCAGCGGGTGATGCCGTCGAGCATCAGCGCGGAAAACAGGGCAAAAATAAAGGCGTTCGCGGAGACAAACCACTGATCCGGTACGCCCGGAATACCAATCCCGAGGACTATCGCCAGCGCCGCACCAAACGATGCGGCGTTGGAAACGCCGAGGGTAAACGGACTCGCCAGCGGGTTATTGAGGATGGTCTGCATCTCTGCCCCGGCAAGACCGAGAGACATGCCGACCACCACAGCCATCAGGGCATACGGCAGACGTATTTCCCAGACAATCACACGGGTGCCCGCTGATACACTTTCCGGCGACACCAGGGTCTGCCAGAGTGCATCAAGGGTCAGCCCGGACGGCCCCATGGTGAAATCGAGCACCACGGTGCAGAGTATTACCGCAACCACCGCAAACATCCACATCAGCCGCCTGCGCAGTACACGCCGGTAATGTGATTTCACATCACAGCTTAATTCACTGCCTGCCTGTTCCGGCTTCGTCTGTAGCATTGCTTCTGTGGTAATACTCATTATTCAAATACCTGCTGACTACTTAAAATTATTTACCGCTGACCCAGTATGTGCCGGTTGGTTCGACAGCCAGGAACTGACTGTACATTTCATCCATGGTTTTCTTCGGATCCAGATCTTTAAACTGTTCCGGATAGAACCACTTGGCAAAGGCCTGCGCGGCAATCACGTTATAAGGTGAGTTATAATAGTTGTGCCAGATAGCATAGTCACGCCCTTCTTTCACTGCGGTCAGGGTATTGATGCCCTTACGCTCAGTAATGGCTTTCAGGCTGACTTTGGCATCCGCTTCTGTTGCCTGCGCACCCAGCTGAACACCCGCATCGGTGCTGCCCGGGGCTTTCGCGCCGCTGACCAGATAAATATCCGGATCCGCTGCAATCACTTTTTCCAGGTTCATCGTACCCAGTGGTGTCGGCAGAACCTCTTTGGCGATGTTTTTACCGCCCGCCAGGTCGATAAAGTTACCGAGGTTACCGTTACCGGCAGTACCGCAGCAGTCAGGGAATGCCCCGGCGCGCAGATCGATAAAGACGGTCGGCTTTTTATCTTCCGGGATTTTGTCTGTCACGTCAGTGACTAACTTCATCTGCTTCTGATAGAAATCTTCAAAGGCTTTGGCTTTTTCTTCGCGGTGCAGCACTTTACCCAGTACGCGCATACCCGGCAGGGTGTTTTTCAGCGGTTCGTTGCGGAAATCCACAAAGACAACCGGGATACCGGCTTTTTCCAGCTGACCGACCAGCTCGCTGTTTTTACCCGGTCCGTGACCGGCCAGACCGAAAATTGCCACATCCGGATTGAGGGTTAATACTTTTTCTGCACTGACGCTGTCCTCTGTCGTGTTACCGATCAGCGGGATCTTGTCGATTTCCGGGAATTTAGCTTTGTAGACAGCATAAGACTGCGGGTCGAGTTTGCGGAAGTCACCCTGCCAGCCGGCAATACGTGCCAGTGGTTTGTCCCCTTCCAGCAATGCCACCGCGTGGATCATACGCCCTTCCCCTAACAGGATGCGCTCCACTTTTTCCGGTACTTCCACTGTACGTCCTGCGGCATCAACTACTGTTTCTGCCCATGCTGCACTGCTCATCAGAACAGCCCCTGCTGCCAGGCTCATGGTCAGCCCTTTTGCTACAGATACTAATTTCACGTTACCGACTCCTGTTATCTGTCAGAAATTGGCGTTAACAATAAAGCAAATAAGAACTCTTATCAATACGGAATAATTATCTTCCTCATTACAATATTCGTTATCATCAGGTGATAGCGATATATCGAAAGATAATCTGTAAGTGATATTCATTATTAACAGATAAAACGACTGACTTAACGGATAAACACAGTTTCAACCCGTGGATACCCCCGCGAAGCCTGTAACGACAAACATAAAAAAAACCTGACCAGGATCGTCAGGTTTTTTATCAATTTACGTGATATGTCACAAAACCGGGTCACACAGCCTTATTTATGGCTGGCCGGAAAGTCCATTTCGCCGTAGCGGACAAACTTAGTACGCTTAACAATTTTATAACCAAACCAGATGGCGAAGAACAGCGGCAGACCGATATAGGTCGCGACCACACCCACCCAGTCAATCTGATCCTGCAGGAAGGCTTCATAGTTCTGGCCGAGCGTGATGGTCAGGCACAGAATAAAAGCGAAGATCGGGCCGACCGGGAAGAAACCGGAGCGGTACGGCAGATCGTTCAGGTCATAGCCCTGCTTAATATAGCCTCTGCGGAAACGGTAGTGGCTGATGGCAATCCCCAGCCAGGCGATAAAGCCGGTCATCCCCGAGGCATTCAGCAGCCACAGATACACGGACTGGTTACCGAACATCGATGTCAGGAAGCAGAGCGCAGCAATCACCGTCGTGGCAATCAGCGCGTTACGCGGCACACCGCCTTTGGACAGTTTGGCAAACAGTTTCGGTGCTTTGCCGGATTTTGCCAGGGTGTACAGCATACGGGTGGAGGCATACATCCCGGAGTTACCCGCAGACAGTACCGCTGTCAGGATAACCGCGTTCATCACCGCTGCGGCAGAGAGCAGACCGGCGCGTTCAAAGACCAGGGTGAACGGACTGACGCTGATATCGGTTTCATCATTACGCAGCAGGTTCGGGTCGGTGTACGGGATAATCAGGCTGATCACCAGAATCGCCAGCACATAGAACAGCAGGATACGCCAGAACACCTTACGCACTGCTTTCGGAATATTTTTGGCCGGATCTTTGGATTCACCGGCAGCGATACCGATAAGTTCTGTTCCCTGGAAGGAGAAGCCGACAATCATTGCCACCCCGATCATTGCGGCAAACCCGCCCTTGAACGGTGCCTCGCCGACAGTCCAGTTATGCCAGCCAGCACCCTCACCGCCTTTCATAATGCCGGTGATCATCATCACGCCGACAACAATAAACAGGATAACGGTACTGACCTTAATTAAGGAGAACCAGTATTCCGCCTCACCGAATCCTTTTACAGAGATAAAGTTAAGCAGGAACATGATGGCGAGGAACGCCGCACTCCAGACCCAGCCCGGGATCTGATCCGCCGGGAACCAGTAGGTCATCACCAGCTGTGCTGCCACCAGGTCAACCGCGATAGTCACCGCCCAGTTGTACCAGTAGTTCCAGCCCAGTGCGAAACCGAAGCCTTCATCCACATATTTGGCGCCGTAAGTGGCAAATGAACCCGATACCGGCATATAGGCCGCGAGTTCGCCGAGGCTGGTCATCAGGAAATAGACCATCAGGCCGATAATGGCATAGGTTAACAGCGCCCCGCCGGGACCGGCCTGGGCAACAGTGGCACCGGAAGCGACAAACAGCCCCGTACCGATAGATCCGCCGATGGCGATCATCGCCAGATGGCGCGCCTTTAATTCACGGCGCAGTGTCTGCGGTTGTTCACCCGCGATTTGATTTGCTTGCTGAGACATTACAATCCTGTTTCATGTAGTTATTTTCATCCACTGAGCGTGATTGTAGCGAAATCCCGGGACTGTACCCAGCAAATATGCGGCATTATAAGATACCTGCATAATCGCTGCGGAATTATAAGCACCCGGCTTATAATTTGCCTCAGCTGCCCGCCGGAAACCGGCGGCAGAAGAAACAGATGCCGCGTCAGCGGCAATAGGTCAGGAAGGTATTGAGGGCGTTGGAGATATGTTTCTGACGGTGATAAATCCGGAAAAGTGTGCGGTTGAGGGTAAGCCCGGCAATCTTCACCTCTGACAACAGCCCGTTACTCAGCTGTTCGGCAATCACCCGCCGCGACAGACAACTGACCCCGCGCCCGAAGCGTACCGCGTGTTTGACGGCCTCGGAATTCCCCAGCTCCATTTCCACGCGGAAACCCGGCAGACGGTTAAAGAGGATCTGATCCAGCACTTCCCGCGTACCCGAGCCGCGCTCACGCAGAACCCAGGCCACATTTTTCAGATCATCAGGAGTCACATTGCTTTTCTGACTGAGCGGATTATCCGGGCTGCAGAAAATCACCAGCTCATCTTCCAGCCACGGCTCGGTAATCAGTTCCGGGGAATGGCAGACCCCTTCGATAAGCCCCATATCCGCGCGGAACTCCAGCACAGCTTTAATCACTTCCTCAGTATTAGCGATAAATAATTCAACCGGTGTATTTTCATGCACTGCACGGTATGCCCCCAGCATTTCCGGCAGCATATAGTTGCCGATGGTGGTACTGGCCGCAAAACGCAATGCCCCCGCATCGGTTTTAAACAGCTGTTCAATTTCGCCGGCCTGCTCGAGCAGGGCAATGGCTTTCGGATACAGCAGCCGCCCGTGCTCATTGGTCACCAGCCGTTTACCGACCCGGTCAAACAGCTGAACATTCAGCTGATTTTCCAGATCCGTCAGAGAGGCGCTCACCGCGGACTGTGAAAGCGCCAGCTGCTGGGAAGCTTGTGTCGTCGAACCGGACTTCTGAACTTCTGTAAAGACTTCGAGCTGTCTCAGTGTGATGCGCATGGCAAAGCGCTCCCTTATTTTATCCCGATTATTATCATCATATTAACATTATACTTATAATTTAACATTGCCATTACCGCTAACCTGATTTTTAGGTTGATTATAGAATTATTATGAATTTTAAAAATATTACGCTTTCCGCTATGCTTTGCACATCGTTATTCCTTTTTGTGAGTCACTTATGTCTGAAAGTCATATCAAAACTGAAAAAGCCCGCTGCACAGCAAAACCGATGTGGCTGAGACTGCTTCCGGGCTTTGTCCTGGCGGGGGTTCTGACCACCGCCGCTATGCTGCTCGGGGAAATGCCCTGGTTTATTAACCTCGGGCTGGGCGCACTGACACTGGCTATTCTGCTGGGGATTATTGCCGGTAATACCGTTTACCCGCATATCAAACCACAGTGCGAAGCCGGGGTTGGGTTTGCCAAACACTATTTTTTACGGGCGGGGATCATCCTGTACGGCTTCCGTCTGACATTTCAGCAGATTGCCGATGTCGGGATCAGCGGCGTGATTATTGATGCGGTAATGCTGACCAGCACCTTCCTGATCGCCATGTATATCGGCCGTAAATGGTTCGGGCTGGACAGAGAAACCGTCATTCTGATTGGTGCCGGCAGCAGTATCTGTGGTGCGGCAGCAGTGATGGCCACTGAGCCGGTGGTTAAAGCACCGGCAAGTAAAGTGGCGGTTGCGGTCTCCACCGTGGTAATTTTCGGCACCATCGGCATCTTCCTGTACCCGTGGCTGTTCCATCTCAATGCCGCGCTGGGCTGGCTGCCGTTCACCGACATGAGTTTCGGGGTATATGCCGGGTCTTCTGTGCATGAAGTGGCTCAGGTGGTGGCGATTGGTCACACCATCAGCCCGGATGCGGAAAACAGTGCCGTGATCAGTAAAATGATCCGCGTGATGATGCTGGCACCGTTCCTGCTGATCCTGTCTCAGTATCTGAGCCGTCAGAAAAGCAGTACCGGGGGCGCGGCGAAGGAAAAATCCAAAATCACTATCCCGTGGTTTGCCGTCTTCTTTATTCTGGTGGCCGGATTTAACTCCTTCCATCTGATCCCGGAAATCATTGTCCGCCAGATTATTGTGCTCGATACCATTCTGCTGGCGATGGCAATGGTGGCACTCGGCCTGACCACTCACGTCAGTGCTATCCGCCAGGCGGGTATCAAACCGATGCTGATGGCGCTGGTACTGTTCGGCTGGCTGATTGGCGGCGGTGCGGCAATTAACCTGCTTATCCCGCTGATCACCGGCTGATCCCCCCTTCTTTACTGTGATATCCCGGTTGTGCGGCCGGGATATCCTGTCACTGCATTCTCCGGTTCCTTATGCCATAATCGGCACAAAGAAGGAGAAAAACCAATGAAATATGTCGGAGCACACGTCAGCGCCGCCGGTGGTGTTGATCAGGCGGTTATCCGTGCGCATGAACTGGGCGCCACAGCCTTTGCCCTGTTCACTAAAAACCAGCGCCAGTGGAAAGCTGCCCCCCTGCCGGAAAACATCATCGCGGCCTTTAAGGCCAACTGCAAAAAATACGGCTACGGCCACGGGCAGATCCTGCCCCACGACAGCTATCTGATTAACCTCGGCCATCCGGAAACGGAAGCACTGGAAAAATCCCGCGAGGCATTTCTCGATGAATTGCAGCGCTGTGAACAGCTCGGGATCGACCGTCTGAATTTTCATCCCGGCAGCCACCTCAATAAGATTGAGGAAAAGGCTTGTCTGGCGCGGATCGCGGAATCCATTAATATTGCGCTGGATAAAACCAGCGGTGTGATTGCCGTGATTGAAAATACCGCCGGACAGGGCAGCAACCTCGGGTTCCGCTTTGAGCAGCTGGCCGCCATTATTGAGGGTGTGGAGGATAAATCCCGCGTTGGTGTCTGTATCGATACCTGCCATGCGTTTGCCGCCGGGTATGATCTGCGGACACCGGAAACCTGCAAAGCCACGTTTGCGGATTTTGAAAGCATTGTCGGGTTTGAGTATCTGAAGGGCATGCACCTGAATGATGCAAAAAGTGAATTCGCCAGCCGTGTTGACCGCCACGATAGTCTCGGTCAGGGTAAAATCGGCAATGCGCCGTTTGAGTTTATTATGAAAGATAAACGGTTCGACGGCATCCCGATGGTGCTGGAAACCGTGAATCCGGATATCTGGGCGCAGGAAATTGCCTGGCTGAAATCGCTGGAGAAATAACCCGGGTTATACCACCGGGCTGAGTTTGATTTTTGCCATCATTGCAGCCAGTTCAGCGCGGTCACGGACACCGACGCCGGGCTGGCTCACTGCCAGTGCAGACACCGCTGTCGCCATCCGCAGTGTGTGTTCGCTGCTCTGGCTCATCAGCAGGCCGTATACCAGGCCGCCGACCATTGAATCCCCTGCCCCGACAGTACTCACCACCTCACAATGCGGCGGCAGTGCACGCCAGGCACCGGAGGCATTCACCCACAGCGCCCCTTCCTGTCCCAGCGAAATCACCACATGGGCAATGCCTTTGTCCCGCAGGGCATGGGCGGCGTTAATCACATCCTTCAGTTCCGGCAGCGGTTTACCCGCCCAGATCTCAAGTTCATGACGGTTGGGCTTCACCAGCCACGGTGTGGCTTTCAGACCTGCCACCAGCGCCTCACGGCTGCTGTCAAAAATAATGCACGGGCACAGCTGACGCAGGCGGCTCATCCAGGTGGTGAACCACGCCGGATCCACGCCTTCCGGCAGACTGCCGCTGACCACCACCATATCGAACTGCCCGAGCCAGGTCAGCGAATCGGCCATAAACTTCTGCCACTCGCTTTCGGTGATACGGAAACCGGAAAAATTCAGATCCGTCACCGCGCCGCTGTTTTCGGTCAGTTTCACGTTGATCCGCGTGCGCCCCGGGATCACATGGAAGCGGTTTGCCAGCCCGTTTTCACTGAAAAAATGCTGAAATTCTTCCTGATTATCTTTTCCCAGAAAGCCGCTGACAGTTACATCCACCCCGAGGTCGCGCAGAACTTTGGCGACATTAATGCCTTTTCCCGCAGGATGTAACCCGACCGTTCTGACACGGTTCACCTCGCCCGGGACAAGGGACGGACACATCCCCACAAGGTCATAGGCCGGATTTAAGGTAATTGTGGCTACTCGACGGGTCATCAGCCGGGTGCTCCCTCTGTTATTTTTGGCTAACTGGTTATAATCATTAGTAATATTGTGCGGCATGATACAACAGCTGCTTTTGAATCGTTTCAGTTATAACACAGACAGGCAGATATTCTATGCTCTGAATCATTCATTTTGCAGGAAGATATTGTCAAAAACAGACAGGCTGTCACTCCGGCGCACGGAAGTGTACCATAGCGCCCGCAATCTGATTAAAAAGAAGGAAAAAATAATGTCAGTCGTCGTCGGTACCGGGGTGGTTATTGTCAACAGCAAAGGTGAAGTGCTGCTGGGTAAACGCAGCGGTAAACATGCGCCATACTGGTCCATTTTCGGGGGACATGTTGATCCCGGTGAAACCTTTGAAGCCTGCGCTATCCGTGAAATTCAGGAAGAGATCGGCATTACCCTTACTGATCCGAAAGTTATCGGGCTGTGCAATAACCTGGAAACATACCGGGCGGAAGGCAAGCACACGGTGTCAGTCTGTCTGCTGGCACACTATGACAGCGATACGCTTCCGGTGATTCAGGAGCCGGATAAATTTGACGGTATTATCTGGTGCTCTCCGGATAATCTGCCCGAACCGCATTTTGAAGCCAGCCGCAATGCCATTCACCTGTGGCAGACCAATCAGTTTTATCTGACAAAATAATCCTTTACATGCCGCGCCTGAATACCGGGGCGGCAATTGCTCATTTATCACCCAATCACACACAATTACGCGGATTTATCAGTTTATCTGCTTTACAACCTTTTTTTGCCGCCGTATCATCAAGCTAGTACACGGAGCTGAGTAACCGGAGGATTTATTTAATGAGCAGCGACGCAATAACACAAACCAAACGCCCTTCCGTCCTGGGCGGTGCCATGATTATCGCCGGTACCGCTGTCGGTGCAGGCATGTTTTCCATCCCTGTGATGACAGCGGGTGTCTGGTTTACCGGCTCCGTTCTGCTGCTGATTTACACCTGGTTCTGCATGTATACGTCCGGGCTGATGATCCTCGAGGCAAACCTCAATTATCCGTCAGGCTCCAGTTTTCACACCATTACCAAAGATCTGCTCGGTAACGGCTGGTCAGTGATTAACGGGCTCTCCATCGCCTTTGTGCTCTATATTCTGACCTATGCATATATCTCGGCGGGTGGTTCGATGTTGCAGGAGAACCTGGCAGCACGCGGACTCAATATCACCCCGGCGATGAGCGGAATTTTCTTTGCCGCCGTGGTGGCCGTGATTGTCTGGATTTCCACCAAGGCCGTTGACCGCCTGTGCACCATTTTAATCGGCGGGATGGTGATTGCATTTGTGATGTCCGCAGGCGGCATGATCACGGAAGTGAAAACCGCGGTGTTATTTAACACACAGGACCCGGAAGCCCGTTATCTGCCGTATGCACTGGTGGCGCTGCCGTTCCTGCTGACCTCATTCGGTTTCCACGGTAACGTGCCGGGTCTGGTGAAATATTACCGTAATGATGCGAAATCTGTGGTACGCAGCCTGCTTATCGGCTCCCTGATTTCACTGGTGATCTATATCTTATGGCAGCTGGCCGCTCAGGGTAACGTCCCGCGCGAAAACTTTAAACAGGTTATCGCGGAAGGCGGCAATATCACCGCGCTGTTAAACCAGATGAAAGCCGCCATCAACAGTGACACCACGGTGCAGTTACTCAATGCCTTCAGTTATATGGCGCTGGCCAGTTCATTCCTCGGGGTGTCGCTGGGACTGTTTGACTACATCGCAGACTTCTTTAAGTTTAAGGATAACGGCACCGGCCGCCTGAAATCCGCCGTGTTTACCTTTGTTCCGCCGGCGATTCTGGCAGTGCTGTACCCGGACGGGTTCCTGTATGCCATCGGCTATGCCGGGCTGGCAGCAACCATCTGGGCGGTGATTGTCCCGGCGCTGATGGCAAAAGCCACCCGCCGCCGCTTCCCGCAGGCAGCCTACCGTGTGCCGGGCGGCAATGCGATGATCATCTTTATCATTCTGTTCGGGCTTCTCAACGCCGTCACACATATTTTATCCATGATGGATCTCCTGCCGGTTTACCGCTGATTTCACCCGGATATCACACCCGCCGCATTTCTGCAGGCGGGTGTGATAATTTGGGCTTGCACATTGGAAAAACTGCGAGTAATTTTGTCGCCAATCTGCAGGCTTTAAGGCCTGCTTTACTATTGATGTTCATTATGTAACGGGACAAATTATGGCAAAAGCCAATGAAATTAAACGCGGAACCGCAGTGAGCTATAACGGCAAGCTGCTGATGGTCAAAGATATCGATGTCCAGACGCCAAGTGCCCGCGGGGCCAGCACCCTGTATAAAATGCGTTTTACTGATGTCCGTACCGGTCAGAAAGTGGAAGAGCGTTTTAAAGGCGATGATATTATTGAGACCATTACCTTAACCCGCCGCGCTGTTCAGCTCTCTTATGTCGACGGTGATGAGTATGTCTTTATGGATGATGAAGACTTCACACCGTATCCGATGAAAAAAGATCAGATCGAAGAAGAACTGCTGTTTATTCCCGAGGAAGGTCTGCCGGGTATGCAGGTGCTGACAATGGATGGCCAGGTGCTGGCGCTGGAATTACCGCAGACTGTCGATATGGAAATCGTTGAAACTACCCCGGGCATCAAGGGTGCATCCGCCAGTGCACGGACCAAACCGGCAACCATGCCGACCGGGCTGGTGATTCAGGTTCCTGAATACCTGAGTAACGGTGAAAAAATCCGCATTCATATCGCGGAACGCCGTTATATGGGCCGCGCGGATTAATTCCCGCAGCCGGTAAAAACTGCCTGTTACCGGGTTACCGGTTTTCTGCACATTGCGGAGACCGGCTGACCCGCCGTCCTTTCCCCGTTCCTCAGAAATAATCCACCCGCAAATACGCTTCCCGGCGCTCCTCATTCAGCACCGAGTAAGACGTGCGCCCCATTGACTGCGGCAGACGCCCCTGCACAAGTTCACCTTCAGCGATACTGTCCTGCACACTGACAGGCTCTCCGTTGCGCAGACAACGGTATTCAAATGACGGCTGACTGTTCTGCGGCTGTTCCGCCGCCGGGACACTGACCTCACAGGCGGCATTCACCACACTGCCGGACAGCAGAATCGTCCCTTCACTGACACCGGCTGCCGCACCCGGTGTGATAACTGACAAGCTTAACAACATACCACTGAAAATAGCCTTAAGATGATTCATCACAGGCACCTCACTGTTGTTTCGTCAGACTGACGACCAGCGTGTTAACGTTACCGCTGTCTCTGTTATAACGCGCCGGACACAAAAAAAGAAGAGGAAACAGATATCGTGGTGTGATACATCACACGATTTTTCCGGTTTCCTCTGCATGCATTAATTGTGATTCTCAGTCTGCATTAAAGATAACTGACAATAACCATCGCTATCAGCTTACTGTCATCCATCCAGTGAAGTTTTGCATCTCCCATATTGGCCGGTATCAAATCAGAAACCGACCGGGTATTACGGGTAATAGTCTGGGTATTCAGCCGCTCTTTTTTCATCCCGGAGCGGTAACAGCGGGAACTGATGTCATTGGTCTGAAAGTCCATTGCACAAGGGCCTTCAACAATTGCACCATGAAAGATGATCACACCCGATGCTGTCTGGCCTTTACTTTCAGTTGCCGGAGCAAAACTGCTCATTAATAAACCTGCAGCAGCGATAAAGAACTGTAGCTTTTTCATAACGTACCTCTTCAGATAAGTATTCACGGAGGCAATCCGTTACCGCCGGGATGAAAAATATTCGCTTATTCTTTATCGACAATAGGTCACAAATCTTTACTGCACCATAACAAACAGCCGTATTTTTAGTATACCGGCAGCGTTATAATCTGAAATTCCTTATTTTGTGATATACATTCGGCCTTATTAACTACATCACCCTCTTCACTTATGATTATAGACGCCACCCCGGAATTAACAACTTTTACACAAAAATAACATGTATTATTTCCCTTTTTCTGCATAAACCCTTATCTGTATTTCTGTCAGACTATTCCGAACTGTTCCGTAAAAATATTTTATTATCATCAGGTTCTGTCATGGCAGTACAACGCATCACACTTCCGCTTTTTATCAGCCTCGCCGGTATCATGCTGTTTCTTTCCTGGTACCTGCCGGTTGATCATGGCTGGTGGGCGCTACCTGACCATGCTGTTTTCCGTTTTTTCAATGACCCGCTCGCCGGTAATCATTCACTGGCTGTATTTATTGCGGTTATTAACAACCGGGCATTTGATCTGGCGGCACTTCTGCTGATGGGACTTATCTATTACGCAGCTTTCCGCAGGCAGGACAGCGACGGTAAACGCCGGCTGGTAATGGCAGGTGTGGTGATGGTGATAAGTGCGGTACTGATTAATCAGGCCGGACAGGCAATTCCTTTTAACCGCCTCAGCCCGACACTGGCGCTCGATTCCGTTCACCGTGTCAGCGATATTACCGGGATCTTTACAAAAGATGCCTCAAAAAGCAGTTTTCCGGGCGACCACGGGCTGATGCTGATCATTTTTGCCGCTTTTGTCTGGCGTTATGCCGGATTCCGTTATTTTGCGGCAGCGGTTTTACTGACAATTATATTTTCTTTACCAAGGATAATGGCCGGTGCACACTGGTTCAGTGATGTTATGGCCGGTTCGCTGTCACTGACATTAATCATGGTTCCCTGGATTTTACTGACACCGCTGAGTGATCAGTGTGTAAATTTTCTGGTACGCCATATGCCCCGTTTATCCGATATTACAAAGAAAATTTCACATTAGTTAAACATATTTGACATCACATCCTGATTGTTTCGCTGACAAATTTAAGGTTTTGTAAATAACAGGTTTTTTCCCTCGCCATTTCCGGCACCTTTATGTAGTATCAATCCGTCCGATTATTAGGAATTGATTAATTTCACCGATAATTACGCCTTTACGGATGACTGATTAATTTTTCCTCAGTAATTGTTCATGGATATTAAACGTGCCGTTCCGCACGTTTTTAGAATAAACATATTGTGCACCACCGTAGATTTAATTAGTGTTGATATGTTTTGTTTTTTAAAGTGACGTTTGTCACATAAGGACTGCAAGGGAAAACTCACACATGGTCACATCTCAACCAATTCTGAGATATATCACCCGGATTGTTCCGGCATTGATTATCGCGGCGACATTGTCAGCATGCAGTACATCTCCAAATTCAGCCCGTCAAGTTCAATCTGAAACCCGTACAAACAGCTTTATCTTGCAAGCGTCTCAGGATGAATTCGAACAGTTAGTTAATAATGTTGATGTTAAATCCAAACTGATGTCTCAGTATGCCAGCTGGAAAGGCGTTGCTTACCGCCTCGGTGGCACCACCCGCTCCGGTATTGATTGCTCCGCATTTGTCCGTCAGACTTTCCTCGACCAGTTCGGTATGGAACTGCCGCGTTCAACCGCAGAGCAGCAGACTGTCGGCACCAGCGTAAAACGCGCTAAATTACAGGCCGGCGACCTGGTGTTATTTAAAACCGGAAAACGTCAGCGCCATGTCGGTATTTATGTCGGTAATGACAAATTTGTCCATGCATCCACTTCAAACGGTGTTATCGTCTCAAACATGACGGATAAATACTGGAACAACCGTTATTACGACGGACGCCGTTTAATTAAATAATACATTCACTCCCTTGCAGTGTATTATTTAAAAAGAAAAAGCTTCCTTTCAGGAAGCTTTTTTTTATGTCTGCATTTTATCAAAACCCGTCACACAGAACGGCGGTGTTACCTGTCAGAACGGGTAACGGGCAGAAATATTTTCCGCAATTGCCGCCCCTGCGGTTTTCAGGGCACACAGTGCGGTACTTTCATCATCACTGTGTAAAAACAGGCACGGCTCCCCTTCCCAGGTCAGGATCAGGCTGTCAATCTGTAATCCTTCCAGGTGCGACCGGATGGCGCACAGTGCATCATATGTTGAATGGTGGCCGTGACTCAGTAATTTTAAACCGGTCAGGCTGTCTTCCCTGCTCTGCAAAGATTCCGGTAACGCCTCTAACCGGCGGCCGTCATCATGACCGGCAAGCCGGTAATGCTGTGGCAGGCGGGAAACAACGGAAAGCGCATTACTATTCACACTATTATCCTGTCTTACTGTGCCGGTGAATCATCTGAAATAAATTTTCCGACCCAATCCTTCGGAATTAACGAACACTCTGTGTTCACGGATGATGAAACGCCGGTGATTTACTCCCGATCCGGTAATAAAACACATTGTGCTTTTTCGCCGGATGTTAACATCATCAATCCAATTGCCTCTATTTGTATACTGTTTTGTTAATTTTCTCAACTGCTTTATTTTATATAATATAGCTGAAATTGAATGATGAAGGATATAATTCCGCGCTGTAATGACCCGCACACCCATAAATACGGTGAAATATCAGTTAATTATATAATTAAAAGAAAGGCGTACGATATTATATCGTTACTTTCTGCCGTGAAACAGAATTCACATTAGTGTAACTTTTCATGACTCAGATCAACCAAATGACGACTGAGTAGTTATCCGGGGTAATCATTCGACTATTACTGATATTGCGGAAATGACCGGCCCGGAAACTCCCGGACCGGCAACAGGGAAAGGAAATCAGGCAAAACGCCGTGCGTACAGCACCAGAGAAGCAGCAATCAGAATACAGAGCGCCATCGCACCGACCATCGGCCAGACCGTTGTCATGTTAAATGAAGCCACCACCGCACCGACACCCGCACCGATACCAAACCGTAGCACACCGGCCAGTGATGAGGCGGTACCGGCCATATGCGGATAATCATCCAGAATCACCGCCATGGCATTTGATGTGATCATGGCAATATTTCCCACATAGCAGGCCACACCTATCATCAGCGCCACAAAGCCGAGATCGGCGGATGCGGCCAGCACCAGCCAGCATCCGGCCAGCAACTGCACCACCAGCCCGGTGCGCAGCATATTCAGTGCACCGAAACGGCGGACATAACGACTGTTAATGGTGGTCATAATAAACAGGAAAACAATATTCAGCGCGAAGCAGTAACCGAATTCCAGCTCCGTCAGCCCGTAAAGCTGAATGTAAACGAATGACCCGGCAGATAAAAACGAAAACATCCCGGCAAATGAAAAGCCGGATGCCACCATATAACACAGTACCCGCTTCTGGCGGAACAGCGTGACAAACTGGCCGAGCATGATCCGCAGCCGGAACGGCTGACGCCGCTCTTTCGGCAGGGTTTCGCGGATAAAAAACAGCACCAGCAGTGCCGCGATCAGCGCGGCAATCATGATAGTCCAGAAAATCGCGTGCCAGCTGAACCAGAGCATCATCATACCGCCCATGATCGGTGCCAGCAGCGGTGCCACTGTCATTACCAGCACCACAAACGACATACTGCGGGAAAATTCATCTTTGGTGAACATATCGCGCATCAGGGCGTTGATCACCACACTTGCCGCAGCCGCCGCAAAGCCGTGCAGTCCGCGCATCCCGATAAAGGTGCCGATATCCTGAGACATCGCACACCCGGCGGAAGCCAGAGCGAAAATCAGCGTTCCCCCGAGGATCACCGGCTTGCGGCCGAGTGCATCCGCCATCGGACCGTATACCAGCTGCCCGGCGGCGAAACCGATCAGGTAACTGTTGAGTGTCATCTGGACATCGCCCTCAGTGACACCAAAGTCACGGGCAATGGTCGGCATGCTTGGCAGATACATATCGATAGCCAGAGGCATCAGCATCGATAACAGCCCCAGGATAAAAATCAGGCCGAAATAGGCCGAACGTTGCACTTGCACGCCTGTTACTCCGTATTGGATTCAGTAAAAAAGATGTTCAGAGAACCGACTGAATTTCCTCATCAGTCAGCGGGCGGTATTCCCCCGGCGCCAGGCTGTCATCCAGCACAATGCCGCCGATACGCTCGCGGTGCAGTTCGTCCACATGGTTACCGGCAGCGGCAAACATACGTTTGACCTGGTGATAGCGCCCTTCGGAAATCGTCAGCCGCACATCCTGCGGGGTGATAATCTCGAGTTTTGCCGGTTTGGTCGGGTGCTGTTCGCCGTTAAGCATCACACCCTGCTCAAACAGCGCTGCGGTAGTGTCCGCCACCGGCTCCGCCAGGGTGATGCGGTAGGTTTTCTCGCAATGATGTTTCGGTGAGGTGATACGGTGCGACCACTGTCCGTCGTCCGTCATCAGTACCAGCCCGGTGGTATCAATATCGAGCCGTCCGGCGGCATGCAGTTTATGGGCAACCGGCTCATCGATAAAATAAAGAATCGTCGGGTTAACCGGGTCATCCGTTGAGCAGACATAGCCCTGCGGTTTATTCAGCATAAAGTAGCGCGGCCCGGTGACGTGTGTCATCACATTGCCGTCATACGCCACTTCGTTCTCCGCGCTGACTTTCAGTGCGCCGTTTTTCACGACCTCACCATCCACAGTCACCATCCCCGCACGCAGCTCTCTGGCCACAAGGTTCCGGCTGATACCCATCTGATGGGCAAGAAATTTATCTAATCGCATGAATGTCTCTTAAACCTGACGCGCCGGCAGCATGCTGCCGGCTGATAAGCAGATAAAATTAAAGAATTTTGTTTGATAATAACCACAGTAATCATTATAACAACAAACCGTCAACATCACAGCGCCTTTCTGACGGCGCTTCCGCTGTTTATCCGCCGTCATGCAGTCAATTGTCGCGCCCAAAGTGTGATATGCTGACGCCCTGATTTTGTCTGTTCCGCCGGAGTTTCTGTGACGTTTACCCTGCGCCCTTATCAGCAGGAGGCTGTTGATGCCACCCTGCTCTATTTCCGCAAACACACCACGCCTGCGGTGATTGTTCTGCCCACCGGAGCGGGAAAAAGCCTGGTGATCGCCGAACTGGCGCGGCTGGCACACGGCCGTGTGCTGGTGCTGGCGCATGTCAAAGAGCTGGTGGAGCAGAACCACAGTAAATATCAGGCTTACGGCCTGGAAGCCGGCATCTATTCAGCCGGATTATCGCAAAAAGAGTCCTCACAAAAAGTCATTTTCGGCAGCGTGCAGTCTGTCGCCCGTAATACGGCGGACTTTGACGGCAAATTTTCCCTGCTGATTATTGATGAGTGCCATCGTATCAGCCTCAGCGAAGACAGTCAGTATCAGCAGGTGATACAGCATCTGCAGAAAAATAACCCGGCCCTGCGCATTCTCGGCCTGACAGCCACGCCGTACCGGCTGGGCAGCGGCTGGATCTATCAGTATCACTATCATGGCATGATCCGCGGCGATCATGCATGCTTCTTCCGCGATTGTATCTATGAACTGCCGCTGCGTTATATGGTCAGCCATCAGTATCTGGTGCCGCCGCAGCGACTGGATATGCCGGTGCTGCAATATGATTTCTCACAGGTGCCGGTCAGCGCCGCCGGGATGTTTGACACGCAGGTGCTGGCGCGGGAAGTGAAAAAACAAAAACGGATCACACCACGTATTGTCCGCCAGATTATTGAGTATGCCGCGCCCCGTCAGGGTTGCATGATATTTGCCGCCACTGTGGAACATGCGGCTGAAATTGTATCACTGCTGCCGCCGGGCGAAGCGGCACTGGTCAGCGCGGATACCCCGTCCGCAGAGCGGGAAACGATTATCCGGAATTTCAAAGCGCGGGAGCTGCATTATCTGGTCAACGTTTCCGTGCTCACCACCGGGTTTGATGCCCCGCATGTGGATGTGATTGCCATTCTGCGCCCGACAGAGTCAGTCAGCCTCTACCAGCAAATTGCCGGCCGCGGGCTGCGCCTGTCTCCCGGAAAAACGGAGTGTCTGATCCTCGATTACGCCGGAAACCCGCACGACCTTTATATGCCGGAAGTCGGTAATCACAAACCCAACAGCAAAAGCCAGCCGGTACAGGTATTCTGCCCGTTATGCGGTTTTGCCAATCTGTTCTGGGGATTATGTACCGACGACGGGCATATCATCGAGCACTATGGCCGCCGCTGTCAGGGAATTATTGATGCGGATGATGAATCGGCCCGTCATCAGTGTGATTTCCGTTTCCGCTTTAAACTCTGCCCGTCCTGTAACGGGGAAAATGATATTGCCGCACGGCGCTGCTGCCACTGTGATGAAGTCCTCAGTGACCCGGACGACATGCTGAAAGCCGCACTGCGCCTGAAAGATGCTCTGGTGCTGCGCTGCGGCGGTATGGCGCTTTCTGCCGGACAGGATAACCGCGGTGAATGGCTGACCATCAACTATTACGATGAAGACGGCACCACTGTCAGCGAACGTTTCCGCCTGGCCACCCCGGCACAGCGTTTTGTCTTTGAAAAACAGTTTCTGGCACAACATCTGCGCGCACCCGGTGTGCCGTTTCAGTGGCAGGATGCAGAATCCGTGATCCGTCAGCAGGTGCTGCTGCGTTACCCGGATTTTGTTGTCTCACGCAAAAAAGAGAACTACTGGCAAATCCGCGAAAAAATCTTTGATTATCAGGGGCGATTCCGCAAATCTGACAGTCTGGCATAACCCTGAGTGCTGCTTTTTTGGTTTTATACCGGGTTTCGTTTGCCGTTTGTCCGCATTTTCGGTAAAATGCACGCCGCTTCACCACGGGTAACCCTGCTGAAGCCAAATACCGACTTTGCTGCTGGGTCGCCTGTAGCAAAGATTTTTTTACTCTTGTTAAAGAGAAAAGTTATGTTAACTATCAATGCTGAATTACGTAAAGAGCAGGGTAAGGGTGCGAGCCGCCGCCTGCGTCGCGCAAACAAGTTCCCTGCTATCGTTTATGGTGGCAACCAGGAACCTGTTTCCATCGAACTGGACCACGACGTCCTGATCAACCAGGAAGCTAAACCAGAATTTTACGAAGTTCTGAACCTGGTTATCGATGGTAAAGAAACCAAAGTGAAAGTACAGGCTGTACAGCGTCATCCGTTCAAGCCAAAACTGACACACATCGATTTCCTGCGCGCTTAATTACGCCACCTATCGAGCTTTAATCGGGACGCCGAGTAAATAACGCCGCTTTTGCGGCGTTATTTATTTCCGATATACCCTGCCTTTCCAATAAAAACATAGGGTTATCATAGAGCTGTAAGGTGCCACAGAGGGCACTAAATGGCCTGTCTGTGGACACCATGTGGACACTTTTACCTAAATGCGACATTTGCCTTTCAGTGGATTAAGGTCGATTGCATCCTGTAGAAAATCCGGGGCAAAGTGTGCATATGTCATCGTCTGAGATAAATTGGCATGTCCCAGCAATCGCTGTAGTGTCAGGATACTGCCGCCGTTCATCATAAAATGCGTTGCAAACGTGTGTCTCAGAACGTGTGTTGCCTGCCCGCCCGGTAACGTCGGCTTCACTTCCTTTAAAATTTTCCGGAAGCGCTGATACGATATATCAGGGAATAGCAGCCCGTTTTTACCGTCACATATCATGTCGGCAACATCATCAGAAATCGGCACAATCCGGGGCTTGCGGGTTTTCGTAAATGTAAAACGTACCTTATTCTGAATCACATGTTCCCGCTTTAACCTGGTTGCTTCACTCCACCGGGCACCGGTACTGAGGCAAAGAACGGCAATGTTATAATCATCACCACTAAGGTTAGTCAGCAATCTGCTGACATCATCATCCGTCAGATATGACATTTCCGTGGCCTGCTCTTTCAGCTTCTTATAACCGCTGAAAGGGTGTTCGCCGAGATAAAGACCAGCATCAATTAAATACGTAAAAATGCCGCGCACTGCGGTAATTTCACGATTAATCGACGACGCTTTAACCCCGTGAGCCGTGCGTATCTGGCAATACTGGGATATAAGTGATTTGTCTATTTTTGGTGTTGCAGGGTCTGACATCATGCGGCAAAACATATCAACTCTGTTCTTTTGATCTCGTCCATGATCGAGATGACTCCCAAATAAATCCCACCATTGTTGCGCTATTTCGCTTAACAGGCGATTGTCGGTTAACTTCGGCGCCCATTCTTTCGAGTGGTTGGCCATCACGTACCGTTCATAATTAACGGCTTCAAACTTCTTATCAAATTTCCGTCTGACGCGCTTTCCGTTGCGGCCAGTCGGACGAATGTCCACTTCATAGCGACCATCTTCGAGTTTCTTAATTGACATAAGAAAGCCCTCCGAGGGTGCAAAGACTTTGTGAATCAATAAATTCACAAAAATCGAGATGTATTGTTAACCAGTTTTCTTGTCTGAGCGGCGTGACATTGTTTCGTCTTGCCCACTGTGTGCGAGGACCGGTGCTATCTGACCAGCTTCGGGATTGATTTCATCAAACATGAACCATGTCATATATTTTCGAAATATGGGGATTGAAAAAAACTTCATTGCTGACTCTAGCGACATCTTTGCCTTGCCGCTCTCATATCCATGATAAGTAACATAATTAACACCAATCATCTCAGCAACCTGCTTGACATTTAATCTCTCAGATTCTCGTATCAGCTTTAATTTCTCTCTATCGAATGTTGACATAATATTAGAACTCTCTTATTTTATAAGTGAATTGAAACCAGCCGCCAGAGCAGCAGCGAGTGCAAGGGGGCTACAAAGAGCCACAGCAAGAGAGGTTAACAGATGACAAAGGAAAACGTAAAGGTTGCCGCTGCATTGAAAGCAGGTTCTGCGGATTATGTGACCGAAGCCCGGTTTGCAGAAATGATCGGCAAAACAGCACAGGCTGTTTCTGATATGCGCAAGGCCGGGAAATTGCCTTATGTGACAATGAAAAAACCGGACGGTAGTCGTAACGAATATTACATCAGTGTTTCAGCCTGGAATGAGGGCATGGATCTCGCGCGTGCCACTCTGCCCGACGAAATCCGAAACGGCTGGCTTGTGTGGCTGGGTCTCGGTAAACCGCAGATTAGTTGAGGTTGGCTATGGTCAGGCAAATCAGCACACACAGCCAAGCATATCGCGGATTTATTATTATCACCCTACCGCGTAACGCGACACGGAAAATAACGCAGTATCACGTCACCTTGTCTGATGGAGCTGATAGCTGTCATTCGTTTGGGAAGTTTGACGCACTGGCGCAGGCGACGGGTTTTATAGATTCATTGTTCGATAAGAAATAACGGCGGTAACTTATGCGTGCAACGGCTGAATTAATTGATATTACATCACAGTTACAGAGTGGAGATATTAATCATTCGCTGGCTGGCGTTAAGAGTTACAAGAATAACGGTATGTCATTTTCTGAAAGGACAGAAAAACTAACTGAGGCCGGAGCATTGCGGACAACTGTTTTTTTCAAAAACAAACAGGATAATCCAGATAATAGAGAACTAGCCGGATTTCTTGAATATATGCGGCTGTCAGATAAACGAATGTTAGACATGATTTTCTTTCTTGCTGAATTGGGTAATAAAGAAAGGAAATATGCAGACCTGACAAAAGAGGAAAAACAGCAATTAATTATTGCTATTAATAAAATAAAGTCACTAACGGCATTAATGCCGAAAAATATTTCATACCCGATTTAAATATTGACCAAAAAGAAAATGACCTTAACCGGTCAGGGCTTTTTATTACCTAAATAATAAGGTTTTAAAATGAAATCAATTCCGGAACCAATATTCACCCCTGTAGCTGAAAACATCAAAGCCAACCGTGAAGACGAGCGCAAAACCTTGCTTGATGGGTTTGCCGGTCGTTTGCGCACCATTTCCCATAAAGCGTTAAGACAGAAAATGACACCAACTGAAATTTATCACCTGCTCAATGGTGAGGCTGACCGTATCGAAAACGAAGCGGGAGAGCTGAACCATGTCTGACGAAATCGACCGCGCCAATGACCACGCCGCGCTTGTGCTTGAAAGCCAGATAGCCGCCGCCCGTATTACTGCTGCGGGTGCGTCTGCGTTTGAATGTGAGGGGTGCGGTAAACCAATCCCTGAGCCACGCCGCCGCGCTGTGATCGGTTGCACCATGTGCATTGATTGCCAGGCAATTGATGAACTGAAAAACAAACATTACCGGAGCGTGTGAGATGACCACTAAAAAGACGACATACTACCTAGGAATGTTTCGCTCTGATTACGCAGAGTTTTTTCCGTGTCAGCCGTCATTATCCATACAGGATTTATTTTCCCCGCCAGTAATGAGCCAAGAAAATCGCCCATGTTGTCCTGCACTGCAAAAACGTCTGTCTTTGCAGGAGCTGCTTCCATTTTGCCTTCCGCGAACAGAAGAACAGTCTGTTTCGACGCCAGAATCGAATTATGAATATCTGACTCTAGCTCTTCCTTCGTGTTCCAGTATGCCGATTCGCTTGTACGGTAATACACACAATTGCGGAACACGTTTTGGTATTCGCGCTGTATTAGCGCTGTCCATTCTCCGTGCTCTGTCCACTTATCAGGACAGCTTTGTTTTAGAAGCCGGGCCAACTCATTTCGATAATCTTCTGATGGAATCCAGCGCTCTTTTATCCGGTATGAAGATAAAGCCAGGAAAGCGTCGCAGGCACGGAGCATATCGAATGTTGATAAAAGCCTTACTTCGCCTTGAGGCGCAGCTGACGGAGTCAAAAAAACAGGGTTCCGGACGGGGGGAAGCATCATGACTGTTCCTTTTTTTATCTGAATTCCGGTAACGGATGATACCCCGGACATTACAGAAATAAAAATATGCAAAAAATAAATAAGTAAGGAATTGCAATATGATTGAAAAAACTATTTTGAAATGGGCGGGTTCAAAAATCGGCATTATGGAGCAGTTGCGCCCTCACCTGCCAAAAGCAAAACGTCTTGTTGAGCCTTTCGCCGGTTCCTGTGCTGTGATCAACAAATAGCCTCAGATAATATTGATGAGGTTATAAGAACCGCATACGATCTTTTTGAATTAGAGGCTGTTGAGTCAGGCTATTATGTAGAGCGCGATTTTTTTAATAAAAGTAAACGTGTCTTACAACCTGAATTTATCGCAGCATATTTTATTTATTTAAATCGCCACTGTTATAACGGACTCTGCCGCTACAATCAGAAAGGCAGCTTTAATGTACCGCGCGGAAATTATAAAAAACCATACTTCCCGGAGAAAGAAATCCGTGCATTTGCTGCCAAAGCAGTAAAAGCCAACATCCAGCACCTCGTATGGCAGGACACGTTATCGCTGGTCGATTTTGGTGACGGTGTGTATTGCGATCCTCCGTACATGGGAAAAAGCTTTACTCAGTATCACACTGACGGTTTTACCGATGCAGATAATGAAGCGCTGGCCTTTGCCCTGAAAGATTTGAATGATATTCAGGGCAACCCGGTAACGGTATCAAATTCACTGGCGGCAAAAGAGCTGTATGCGGATTTAGGCTTCACTATCCACGTAATAGAAGCACCGCGCACCATTGCGGCTAATGGTAACCGGAAGAAAGCACCTGAAATTATTGCTGTGCTGGGTGGTTGCCAATGAGCATCATCGACCCGCGCAACGGCATTTATATTACTGATACCCACTACGCTATCGCCCGCCGTCTTCCGGAAGAGCATGCATCACTCCCTGAATACGCGCTGATTGAGGCTGATCTTGAAAACAATAGCTGGTCGTTGGTTTCCCGGTATGACAACCCTGTCGTTATGGTTGCTGACCTTGTCGCCATGCAGGTTATCAGGCCGAAAGATAAACCGGTAAAAACACTGGATGAGTATTTGCTTTTTAGCGAAATGATAGTGAAACGCTGTCAGACAGCGCTGTCTGTACTCCGGGAAATGCCGGTTGGTGACCAGCCATGACCGGAAAAGTCATTGATTTCAGTGTGCAGCCACCGCCGGAACCGGCGGTTTTTGTACATGGGTGGAACAAAAAGCGACATGAGGCGGTGCTGGGTTTTGAGCAGCCGTTAACGCCCGCACAACTTAAACAGAATCAGGATTTGCAGGATGAAATTGAACGTCTGCCGCGCATGCTGCGTTTTCCGTTCCGTAAGCGCTATGAAAGTATTTACGAAGAAAAGGGGCTGTTAGAGGCTCACAGATATCTGTATTTCAAATTTTATCGGGAAATACTTCCGCGAGTTAATGCCGTTAATGACCGCTTTTCAGTGCGTCATATGGACCAGTTTAATGCCCTGCCGGAGTTATCCGACAAGGCCGTTAAATTACTGGCAAAGCAGCTGGCGAAAGTATTTTTTGAGCGTTGCCAACTGCTGATCGATAAGGTCAGCGAGATTGGTGATGGTGCCATATTTAAATTTAAGTACCTGTATGAAATATACGGGCACATGGCTGCTGATGCCAAAGAACTGCATATTACCCCGCTTCACTACAGCCGGTATCTGAAAGGCTCAATTAGTGAAAAAAATATCCACTCTGCCCTTGCCCGTCTGGTGAATGATGATTTCTGGTACCGCCGTTTACGGGCGCACCGTGCCCGCTGGCGTGAGTCGTTGCTGATTGCCGTTATGGCCGTCAATATGAATAAGCGTCCGTATGCCAGCCGCCAGGCGATTAATGAAGTCCGCGCCCAGCGTAAAGCGAACGAAGAATATCTGAAACAGATGGATATCGAAGACACCGAGACAGGTGAGCGGTTTGATCTGTTTGAAAAAGTGATGGGGAGTATTTCCAACCCTGAAATTCGCCGTATGGAACTTATGGCACAGATCGCCGGCATTGAAAGAGTGGCTATGCAACGCGGTGATATCGGCATGTTTGTTACCATCACGACACCGTCAAAGTACCATCCGACAAAGGTTACCGGTAAGAAAGACGAGAAAAAGGCCATTATTAATCATAACTGGTCAAAAGAGGCTTACACACCAAAGAACGGACAGGCATATCTTGTTCGTGTCTGGTCGAAAATACGGACTGCTTTCAAAGACTACGGGCTGAAAGTCTACGGTATTCGCGTTGTTGAGCCGCATCATGATGGTACTCCGCACTGGCATTTACTGTTATTCACTGACAAAGCCAGCCGTGCACAGGTTATAGATATCATGCGCAAAAAAGCCCTTGCCGTTGACGGGAAAGAGCAAGGCGCACAAAAACACCGGTTTAAATGTGAACACATGAACCGTGGCGGTGCAGTCAGTTATATCGCGAAGTATATTTCTAAGAATATTGACGGTTACGCACTGGACGGTGAAATCGATAATGATACCGGAAAACCGCTGAGTGATACCGCCGCAGCCGTGACCGCATGGGCGGCAACATGGCGCATTCCTCAGTTTCAGTTTTATAACCTGCCGTCAAAGGGGGCTTACCGCGAGTGCCGCAAGTTGCGAGGTGTTTCTATCGCAGAGCAGATCGGTGATGTGGCGGAAAAGGTCCGGTTTGCCGCCGATAAAGGCTTTTTTGATGAATACATCCTTTCTCAGGGTGGCCCCTGCACCCCGCGTGACCTGCAAACGGTCAGAGTCGCGAGACGCGCCGCTGATCGGCTGAACCAGTACGACGAAGAAGTCCCGGAAGTATTCGGGATCTACTCCCCTGTTTTCGGCGGCGATGTCGTCAAAACCCGCGAACGTAAATACCAGATTGTTAAAAAGCGCGACAGCCAAAACCCGGCACCGGTTGCCGTTGGTTTTGATTTTAATCTTTTAAAGGGCGGCATCGCCGACCCTCGGAGTCCTGTCAATAACTGTGGATCGATGATCCCAACCGATGATGATAAATCGCCAGATTTAGCGCCAAACTACGGCGTGACAGGGGTTTGCCAGATAAAACCGTGGGGTTCTTGCCTGAGTAATAAGGCCGCTGAGAAAGCGGCACAGGCAGCAAAACCGGCACAAATCGCCAGACGGGTTAATTCCCGCATCACTTTAAGCGACAAAGAAATCGCATTTATCCCGGAAATACAGAAATTCACCGCCGCAATGGGGCATAAAATGCCAGCGGACGGGTTGATGATGATGTTTATCCGGGGCATGACCGTTGATTACGGTGATCAAAAACTGTTGTTCCGTGATGGCCGGTTACGGCTGGAGCTGGGCGACGAGGTGAAAGCAGTGAGAGAACGGCAGCAGGCCGTCAAACGTGAGCAGAAAGCGGCGTCAATATTGGCGCGAGTAGATAAAATGAAACGAAGCTAACATTATAAATTTATTAGATTATATAGTAATCTGAATTTAGTTTTGTTCCTATCCGCCATATTTTATAGTGACGATATTTTACAAAAATTCTGAGTTATTCTGATAATCTTGACGCTATTGATACAAGTGATGGTAAAGATTTATCTTTACCATCACTTGTATCATGCTGACTAATCAGTTAAAAAAATATTATTATGTTTTAGCCAACCAATTCATTACTTCTCCCCGTAATCGTAGAAATTCCCCAATATTGTCTGTTAATGATGGTGAGGCTTGATAGAATCGCATACTATCCCACCCATAAGTTGGCGTAAGTAATAATTTTTTTCGCAGAGCCTTAATATATGGAGCATCATAATGTTCCTTACCTGCACCACCTTTCTTTATAATTTTTGTATATCTTTTTTTGTTTTTATATATTACATAATAATCGCCCTCATCAACGATATTGAACCCTGCGTTATTTAAATGTTGAGTTAAAGAATGAATACTTAACTGTTGTTCATCATACTTTCTTTTTCTTGAGTTTTTCTTTAAGAAACTCTTAATTATTTTAATTTCATTTTTCCGATCAGATGCTATTTCATGTGCGGCTGTTTTTTTAGTAAACTCATATAACTCCACATCATCACATTTATCCAACCAATAACCATTGGAATCTAAAAAACATATGGTTGTCAAAAGTGCAACTCGTTTATTACCATTAAAAAATGTATGATTGCATATTATGCCATGAAATAATGCTGCCGCTTTGTCTATAGGTTCAGGATATGCATCTTTGCCATTAATAGTCATAAATGGTCTTGCAATTGCTGACTCTAATAAAGCTTGATCTTTTACTCCGGGAGGAGAAATCGGGTCTTCTGATTCATCGTAATGAGTTGTTAAATATTCATGTATACTTACTACTTCCTTATAAGAAATCATATTATTTACTCATAAATTAAAGTCCACTCCCTGCTCTGCAAGGAATTAAAAAATACGAACCAACAGTATATCACTAATGCCATTAATGATAACTGATTGAAATCTCAAAAACCAACTAGCAGTATATAATGCTGAAACATATCAATTTACAATTAATAATTCGTCATTTAATTATACCGAATTGCTACATCAAAGAATATAAACGAAAGATTTGTCTATTCTGGATCGTAACAATATAACCGCTGACACCGGCGGTTTTTTCTTGCTTTCGGGCTAACGCACAAATCCATGCGAAAACCACCAAAAACCGCATAAACGGAAAAGGATCTGTACAGCCGCACAGCCCTATATCCGATGGGGTTCAGTGGCTCCCTTGCAGGTGCATGAAAAGCGGTGTATTTAGTGGGCAGGCGTGGCGGGGCTACGATTGCGCGGCGGCATGTTTGTTCGCTTCCCGGTTGTCGCAAATTTCCCGGGCGTTGCGGAGTTAAAAACGAAAAGAAGTGGTACGGGTTATCTTTTTTCAGGTCATCACACGGTGCGATACAGGCAGTATTACGGATGGTTTTAGCGGGGCTAAATCCGGCAGATTCGTATTCCGGCAGCGGGTTTAGTATAATATCGTGGGGCGCTATTATTATTGGTAACGCCGGTCTTCATCATGTACGGACGTAAAAAAACCGCCTGGCGGCGGCTCCTGTTTTTATATTGTGATTAATCATCCGGCAGCCGGTAATCCTCAAACCGGATCACCTCCTGACCGCACCAGTCATTCAGCTGTTTCATCTTGGCCTGTAGCGGCATCAGTTCATTGCGGACAAACACCTTTGCTGCCTTTTCCACATCACCGAAGCCGCCGGTGTTCTGCGGCAGGATGCCCATCAGCTGCGGCGGTACCCGGTGCGCCGCCAGCATGTCATCACGGCTGACGTTCTTGATGTTCAGAAATTCATCCTTGGCGGCGACTTCACTGAGCGGCATGATCTGAATGCCGTCTTTCTTCCCGTTCGGGGCATACAGGAACAGGTTGCGGAAGTTGCCGGGTCCTTTGCTGCTGCGTACCGCTTTACGGATGTTGTCGATATCACCCGGCGTCTGGGAGGAATCACTGATATACATGATGTACCCGGCATGACTGCCGTTAAGATAATACCGGCGGCGGAACAGCGTGGCGGATTCGTTCAGCAGGGTTGACGGCAGTGCGGCCAGATATTCCGGCAGGCCGTACAGTTCCTGATTCACATCAGGTTCAATCAGATGAAACACCGCACCGGGTTCAAACGGGTACGGTTCACTCTCATAGCCGTATTTGGTGAACCAGTACTGATCCCCGTCAATCCCGCGCCGGGTGTATTTCGCCGGGGCGTGGTCAAACCGCAGGATGCCGCCGAGACGGTTGTAACGGGTTTCAACGTAGGCGTTGCCGAACATCAGGAAGTCCAGCGCGAAACTGTCAAAGGTTTTCCGGTCTAACAGCGGGTGCGGGATAAAGGTGCTGGTCAGTATGTTACGTTTTACATAGATTGCGCTGCTGTGATGCGGCGCTGCCCGGAACGCTTTGGACAGTCCGTTAAAACTGAGTGGCGGTTCATACCAGTGCTCCATCCGGACACACTCCAGGTAATCATAAATCTCGCGGCTGTCGAGCACCGACACCGGCTCGCCGAACGTGAACGCCTCCACGCCGCCGGTATTCTGTTGTTTATGCTGTTTGTTTTTGTTTCTGCGGCTCATTAATAAAGCTCCACGATATTATGATGTTGAGTGTTTTCACCCGTGATAGGTTCGTTGTACAGGGCATGCATCGCAGCCCAGGCGAGATCCGCATGGCTGGCATCCTCGCTGCGGCTGGCTTCATAGGTCGGGCGGTTGCCGCTGGCGGTGGTTGAGCGGCGGATAGACATAAATGACTGAATGACGTCCCGATCGCCGGCATCAAATTCCAGCCGTCCGCTGTTGATGACATCCCATGCTTTCAGCACCAGGGCGTTTTTTACCGCCGGGTTATAGACGAACTCCCGCACCTGCGGGAAAAACTCCTGCACGGATTTAAAGACGCCGTGGCCGATCCCGGTACTGTCGATACCGATGTATTCCACGTTATAACGTTCGGTCAGTTGTTTGATGGCTTCCGCCTGAGCGCGAAAATCCATCCCGCGCCACTGGTGCCGCTCAAGGATGCGGAATGCACCACCGAACATCACCGGCGGTGCAATCACCACACACCCGGCACTGTCACCGCCCTCAGTTCCTTTTGCCGGGTCATAGCCGATCCAGACCGGCCGGTGACCGTATGGCCGGTACAGTTCCGGCTGAAAGTCCTCCCACACATCCCAGCTGTCGACGAGACAGCTCTGCATCAGTTCCAGCGAAAAAATGGACGCGATATCGTCCACAAAGTCACACATCAGCAGGTTCTGATATTCGTCCGGGCTGTATTCAAGGCGCAACTGTGCGATATCGAACAGGTCACAGCCGCCGCGTACCGCGTCTTCAACGGTAACAATCTGCCGCCACTGACCATCCTCACACAGCCGCCCGTCACGTAATGCCGCATGGCTGATATCAATATCCACGTGATCCGCTTTGGCACGGCCCCGGTTAAACAGTTTTCCTGACCAGAACGGATACGCGCTATGGGTCAGACTGGACGGTGTGGAAAAATAGGTCTGCCGCCATTTTTTGTGCATCGCCATCCCGGAGGCAACTTTGCGCAACTCCTGAAATTTCGGTATCCAGAAATATTCATCCAGGTAAAGATTGCCGTGATAGCTTTGTGCGGTGCGGGCATTGGTGCCGAGAAAATACAGAGTAGCGCCGTTTGGCAGCACAATCGGATCGCCTTTCAGGTCAACATCGACTTCACGGGCAATTTCAATGATGTACTGTTTGAAAACGTGCGCCTGAGCTTTACTGGCAGAAAGAAATATCTGATTGCGGCCTGTCAGCAGCGCGTCCATAAACGCTTCGCGGGCAAAATAGTAGGTTGCCCCTATCTGGCGGGATTTGAGGATATCCCGGATGCGGTTCTGCGCCCCGGCGCGGTACCAGTTTTTCTGATACTCAAACATGTTCCCCATGAAAATCTGTTCCAGCTTTTCGATCTGTTCGTCGCTGAACACATTTTTTTCCGGGGCCTTACGTTCACCGGCGTTACGGTTCGCCAGTTTCGGGTTGAGATCGGTCTCATTGCCGCCGTTCTGATAGCGCCGGATTTTGGCGGCACGCTCCAGCTGACGGCCTAACAGGTCAATCTCTTTGTAATCCTTTCCCTCTTTGCTTTCTTTGGCAATAAGCTGGCACAGCCGCGCTTCAATAGAGAACTCCACCCGGTCATAGGGCGTGATGTCGTCCCACTGGTCGCGGCGCTTCCAGCTGTGAATCGTTGAGGCTTTCTCACCCAGCATTTCCGCGATCCGTGCAATACGGTAGCCGCTGAAATACAGGTGCATGGCCTTTTTGCGTGAGTCAAATACGGTTATTGTTTCCATGCCGCCAGATTACTGGCCGCACTTCCCCCGCGCCCTGCTGTTCTGTTGTATACCCCGGGCGTACAACAGCCTTTCATTGTTTCCGCAGCAATTCACCGGAACCATAGCCCCATCATTACTGACAATCCCGTCCTGACTGATGGAGTCATTCACATGACAGTAAAATCAAAGCCGGTGCGTATCTGCGTGGAGGGTGCCACCACTGACGGCCGCACCGTACAGCGCAGCTGGCTGACCGATATCGAACAGAACTACGACCCGAACGTCTACGGGGCGCGCATTAATATTGATCACCTCAACATGTCCTATATGCCGCGACTGGGGGATGTCGAATCGGTGTATACCGAAGAAATCAAAGACGGTGCCCTGAAAGGCAAATTAGCCCTGTATGCCACGCTGAAACCCACTGACGACCTGATCGAAATGAATAAAAAGCGTCAGAAGGTGTACACCTCTGCTGAAATCGCCCCGAAATTTGCGGACACCGGCGCCGCCTACCTTGTCGGGCTGGCAGTGACGGATAACCCGGCCAGCCTTGGCACGCAGATGCTGCAATTCAGTCAGGGCGGCGGGGAAAGCCCGTTAGCGGGTCGCAAACAGTCGAAAGACAACGTGATCACGCTGGCGGAAGAAACCGTTATCGAATTCACCGGCGACAAGCCGGAAGAACCGAAAACCCCGTCACTGTTCGCCCGCATCACCGAAGTACTGACCGGCAAAGGTAAGCAGGATGATGCCCGTTTTCATGATGTGCATCAGAGCGTTGAGCTGATCGCCAAAGCCGTCGAAACCCTTCAGACGGATGTTGCCGGGCTGAAAAAAACCACGCTTACGGTGGATGCACCGGAAGACCAGGCGGAACTGGCCGCGCTGAAAAAAGAACTCAGTGAACTGAAAGAGCAACTGAGCAAACAGGATAACAACGGTCAGAAACGCCCGGTGTCACTCGGCAATAACGGCACACAGCCGGAAGAACTGCTGACGGACTGCTGATCCCGGCCTCACCAAATCTGAGAAAGAGAACATGAAAAAAGAGACCCGCTTTAAATTTAACGACTACCTGATGCGACTGTCTGCACTGTATGAAGTGCCGGTTGAGGAACTGACCAGCAAGGTTGAAATCACCCCGTCAGTCGCACAGACGCTGGAAGATAACGTTCAGCAGTCTGCGGCATTCCTCGGCCTTGTAAATATTGTCCCGGTTCCGGAAAAAACAGGCCAGGTTATCGGGCTGGGCGTCGGCTCCACTATCGCCGGAACCACAGACACCACAAAAGAAGATCGCGAAGCGACCGACCCGTCTGAGATGACCGACATTGAGTATGTGTGTCAGCAGACCAACTATGACACCGCACTAACCTACCAGAAACTGGATCTGTGGGCGAAGTTCAAAGATTTTCAGCTGCGTATCCGTAATGCCATTATCCGCCGTCAGGCGCTTGACCGCATCATGATTGGCTTTAACGGTACACACCGTGCCAAAAAATCCGACCGTACTGCAAACAAAATGCTGGAAGACGTCAATATCGGCTGGCTGCAAAAGGTCCGCACCGATGCAGAAGCGCATGTAATCAGTGATGTCAGAGATACAGACGGTAACGTGATTTCCGCCGTGATCCGCGTAGGTAAAGGCGGTGATTTCAATAACCTTGATGCACTCGTGATGAGCGCCGTTGATGAGGTTATCGACGAAGAGTACCGCGATGACACTGAACTGGTGGTTATCTGCGGGCGCAAACTGTTATCCGACAAATATTTCCCGCTGGTCAATAAAGAGCAGGAAAACAGTGAAAAACTGGCCGCTGATCTGATTATCAGCCAGAAACGCATCGGCGGGTTACAGGCCGTACGTGCGCCATACTTCCCGGAAAACGCCCTGTTTATCACCCGTCTGGATAACCTGTCTATTTACTGGCAGAGCGAAACCCGCCGCCGCCACATCATCGACAACCCGAAACGTGACCGGATTGAGAACTACGAATCCGTCAATGAAGCGTATGTTGTTGAGGATTATCGCGGTACCGCACTGATCGAAAATATTCAGATGCAGAACGGCACCCAAAAACCGGAAGCACCGGACACCGGTGATACCGGCAAAGAGGGCGGCGAATAATGGGCGGCAGTATTTTCCGCCGTCATGTGATGCGGGTCAGTGCGCAGCAGGATGCACAGCAGCGCAACCCGCAGACACAGACCGGAACGGCCTACACCCAGATGACACTGATGATGAACGCTGACCGCCGCAGGCTGAAGCGCATCCAGTCATTTGAGCGCAAAGCTGCTGTGAAGCGGGAAATGCTGCCGAACTATGCACCGTGGGTCGGCGGTATTCTGGCTTCCGGCAGAGGACAGCAGGACGATGTACTGATGCGCGTGATGCTCTGGCGGATTGACGCCGGAGACTTTCACGGCGCACTGGATATTGCAGACTACGCCCTGCGCCACGGCCTGAAAATGCCGGAAAACCACACCCGGACAACCGGGTGTGCCATTGCGGAAGAAATCGCGGATATGGCGGAAAAGATGTACACCGCCAAAACCCCGGTCCCGCTGGATGTGCTGACCCGTACCCTTGATCTGACCGGCGAAGAAGATATGCCGGATCAGGTCCGGGCAAATCTCCTGAAATGGCTGGGCTATGCACAGCGCGATGACGGGTATTTACAGCCTGCCACCTGTTCATGGCTGCGGGCACTTGAATTATATGACCGTGTCGGTGTTAAGCAGGATTTGCGCCAGCTGGAAAAGCTGATCGCAAAACAGCAGGAAGAACGCGACGCGGCACAACAGAACGAGCCACAGCGCCGGGGCGGCACAGCGGAGCAGCCGACCGGCTTATCCGCTGTCCACCGCCCACCTTTTACGGGGTAACCGATGGACTTCACATCAGACAAAACAACAGACATACCGGACGAAACACTCAACAGCGGGGATTTTTTCCCGGATATCAGTCTGCGGAATTATCAGCAGTCCATGCTGACGGACGGCAAAGTGACCACAGAACGGTTACGGCACGCACTGGTCAACGCCATAACGGAAGTCAACCGCGAGCTGGCAGGCTGGAAACAGTCACAGATTGCCGCCGGGTTTGCCTCACTGGAAGCCGTTCCGGCCAACCACATCAATAACGACAGTGAACTGATGCTGCTTTACCGCCGGGCGGTATACAGCGGGGCAAAAGCGACACTGACTGAGCGTTACCGCGACACCGACACCACCGACAGCGGCGAAAAGAAAGCTGCCGCCCTGAGTGAAACGGTGGATGACCTCTGGCGTGATATGCAGTGGGCTATCCAGCGTATCAAAGGTGAATCGCACAACATCTGTGAACTGATATGAATGTCTTTGCGTTGCAGGGGGAAACCCTTGACGCCCTGTGCTTCCGGGTGCTCGGGCAGACGGCCGGTGTCGTTGAACGGACACTGGAACTGAACCCCGGGCTTGCCGGTCACGGTGCTGTGTTACCGCACGGAACACCGGTTGAACTGCCGGATGTGGCGGAACAGCCGCAAAAAACAATGATCCGGCTTTGGGATTAATAACACCTCCACAAAGGGGGATGGGTATGAAAACGATGAAAGAACACTGGGCTGACATTCTCGACACACTCAAAAACGCCTGGCCGCAGCTGTCCGGCGTGGCGATAGCTATTTTTATCCGCTATGCGTGCCTGATTTATGATGGTGACACCCGTAAAAACAAGTGGGCTGAATGCCTGCTGTGCGGTGCGCTGTCATGGGCGATTATCAGCGGCGCGGAGTTTATCGGCATTCCGAACGGTGCCAGCGGCATGATCGGCGGCGCGGTCGGGTTTTTAGGTGTTGAGAAGATACGCGACATTGCACACCGCATGATTAATAAACGACTGGGAGACTGATTCATGTCACGAGGTATCAGAAATAATAATCCGGGCAATATCCGGCACAGTAAATCGAAATGGCAGGGTTTGGCCGGCGTACAGACTGACAGTCAGTTTTGTACGTTTATTTCGCCTGAATATGGCATCCGTGCCCTGATGAAACTGTTACGCACCTACTCCAAATACCAGGGAAAACCGGGGATGGGATGCGGAAAAATTGATACCGTGGAAGAGATTATCGAACGCTGGGCACCGGCTGCGGATAATAATCACACTGAAAACTATATTACCCGCGTCTGTAAAGAGACCGGCTTCCGCCGTGATGCCTGTTTAGATCTGCACGACAAAAACACCACTGTCGCGATGGCAAAGGCCATCATTCAGGTCGAAAATGCCTCACAACCATACGCCGATGCTGTATTTGAAAAGGCGTACGCACTGTTATGACCACCAAAGCCCGCATTATCCCGCTGCTGTTCAGCCTGCTTATTGCGGGCTTATTATCATTCAGCCTGAAGCATTACTACGACAAAGCCGGACAGCTGGCCGGTGAAAACGCCGCGCTGAAAAAAGACCTCGACCGGCAGGCCGGGATTATCACCGCGCAGTCATTTGAATTTAACCGGTTTAACCGGATAGCGCAGGTTGCCACGCAGAATAACATCACGCAGCGTGCCGCCTCGGAGGAGCGCCAGATTGAATACCGCACCATTCTTAAAAACACGCCGACCTGTGATCTGCCTGTGCCTCACGCTGTTTCTGACGGCCTGTTCCGCGACACGCACCGTCTACGTGCCCGCACAATGCACCCCGTTGCCGGACTCACTGACAAAACCGGTGCCGCCGTCCCTGCCGCCCGGACTCTGACTTACTGCGAACTGCCGTTGTGGATTGATTTGCTGATCGCGGATCTGGATGAGGCAAACACGCAGCTGGACGGCATCCGCGCCGCCGAAAAGGCAAGACAGCATGAACAAACTCAACAGCATTAAAGACACTCTGTGCCGGAAGATTCCGTACCTGAAAGCGAACCCGGAAAAACTGTATCTGTTCGTGGATGACGGCGGCATTTTTGCCACCAATGAACCCTCCCTCTCCTACGAATACATTTACAGCCTGAATATTATTCTTGAAGCCTTTCCCGGTGATCAGAATATTGTCTTTGCCGTGGTGGTCGAATGGGTAAAACAGCACCAGCCGGATATTCTCGCCAACCCGGACAAACGTGCCAACGGCATTCGCTTTGAGGCCGATATTCTCAACAGTCAGACCGCCAACATCAGCATTGACCTGAAACTGACAGAGCGGATTATTGTTTCTGTACAGGACGGTGCGTACCGCGTTGACGCGGTGCCGGAGCCGGAAAACCCGATGGACAGCTGGGAATACCTGAATGTCAGAAAATAGTCTTGATGCCCTGAATCATGAACTCGCCGGGCTGCTGGCCCGGGTCAGTCCTGCCGAACGGAAAAAACTGTCACGGGCGATTGTCCGTGATCTGCGCAAAAGCCAGATAACCCGCATCCGTGAACAGAAAAACCCGGACGGCAGCGCCTATACCCGGCGTAAGGCACAATTTATTACCGTACAGCGGGAAATGCGTTTTATCTGGCGCGGGCGCGAACGGCGGCTGAAGAACTGGCAGCAGAACAAGCGTCTGATCACCGGCACTGACATTGATAAGAATGCGCAGCGCTCATTCCGCAAAGGTGATATTCAGCGGTTCACGGCCATTAAAAAAGACCGGATAAAAGTCAAAGGCAAAAGCAAACAGACCCGCATGTTTAAACGCCTGGCAACCGTCCGTTATATGCGCGTGTTCTCCAATGAAAACGAGGCGGCGATCTTCTTTGCCCCTGCCGCCGCTAACATTGCCGCTGTACATCAGTTCGGTCAGAAAGAACGGTTACGCAACCTTGATATTCAGTACCCGCAGCGTGAACTGCTGGGCTTCTCGCCCGATGATGCCCGGCGGATTGAAGCGGCCATTATCGACTTCCTCGCATCCTGATGTTGTATCTGACGGACATACAACACGGAGCCGGTGCATTAATCCCCGGTTCGGTGGCAGGCTGTCCCCATGAGCGCAAACACCCAAATCGCGGAACTCCTCCGCCTGATCAGAAATATTATCCGAACCGGCGTTGTCACCGCTGTTAAGGTCGGTCGCGGCTGTCGTGTGCAAACCGGCGATCTGGAAACAGACTGGTTGCCGGTTGTGACACTGCGTGCCGGAACTGCCCGCAGCAGTTGGATGCCGTCTGTTGGTGAACAGGTGGTGATCCTGTCTGTCGGCGGCGAACTGACCACGGCGGTTGTACTGCCGGGGCTTTTTTCTGATGAACATAACGAGCCGACCGCCTCACTGACGGCAAACCACGTTACCTATCCTGACGGCGCGGTGATCGAGTACGAACCGGCGACCGGCGCTCTGAAAGCGACCGGCATCAAAACCGCCATGATTGACGCGGCTGACAGTATTACCGCGACTTCACCTGTTGTGATTGTGAATGCCGAAGAGAATATCCGGCTTGTCACCCCGACGGTTATCTGCTCTGACAATCTGACCTGCGCCACGCTGAATGTGATGAAAGGCGGCGAAATGTCCGGCAGCTTTACCCATACCGGCGGAGCATTCTCCTCAAACGGCGTGGTGCTTGATAAACATGACCACGGCGGCGTAGAGCGCGGCGGAAGCCGGACGGATGGTCCGCAATGAAATATTACGGATTTAATGCCCTGACCGGCAACGGTATCACAGATATTGAGCATCTCCGCCAGTCGGTGCGCGACATTCTGATGACGCCAATCGGTTCCCGTATTGCCCGGCGCACCTACGGTTCACTGCTGTTCCGCCTGACTGATCAGCCGGATAACAAAGCGCTGCGGCTGCAACTGATGTCTGCCTGCTATTCCGCCCTGCTGCGCTGGGAACCGCGGATTCAGATTCAGCAACTGACAATTTCATCCCCGCAGCCGGGCAGCATTGTGATCGACCTGTCCGGGGTATACGCCGGAACCGGCCAGCCGTTTTCCTTTTCCGTGCCACTGAGGTAATCATGCCAACCATCGACATCAGCCAGTTACCGCCGCCGGACGTGATCGAAACGTTAGATTTTGAACAGATTTTCACTGAGCGTAAAGCCGCGCTGCTGGCCTCTCTGCCGGAAGAACTGCGAACGCCGGTCGCCCGTGTGCTGCAACTGGAATCCGAGCCGCTGACCAAACTGTTACAGGAAAATGCTTACCGGGAAATGCTGTTGCGCCAGCGGGTCAATGAAGCCGCCCGCGCCTGTATGGTGGCTTATGCCCACGGGGCGGATTTGGATCAGCTGGGTGCGAACAACAACGTGCCACGGCTGGTTATCCGGGAGGCTGACGATACAGTGATCCCGCCACTGCCGGCCGTTTATGAATCCGATGCTGATTTCCGGATGCGCATCCCGCAGGCATTTGAAGGGATGAGTGTTGCCGGGCCGGTCGGCGCTTATGTTTTTCATGCACGCAGCGCATCCGGACTGGTCGCGGATGCCTCGGCAATCAGTCCGGAGCCTGCCTGTGTGACCGTCAGCGTGCTGTCACGCGAGGGAGACGGCACGGCACCGGCGGAACTGCTGACCCTCGTTGATAAGGCGCTGAATGATGAGAATGTGCGCCCGGTGGCTGATCGCGTGACTGTGAAATCCGTGGAAATTATCAATTACACCATTGATGCGGCGCTTTATCTGTTCCCGACACCGGAATCCGAACCGATTGAGGCGGCAGCCCGGGAACGGATAGCGCGGTATGTGAAAGAGCAGCACCGTATCGGACGTGATATCCGGCTGTCGGCCATTTACGCCGCCCTGCATGTTGAAGGGGTTCAGCGCGTCGAACTGAAAAACCCGGCAAAAGATATCGTGATCAGCAATACCCAGGCGTCATTTTGTACCGATGTGACAGTGACGGTCGGAGGTTCCGATGAATAGCCGCCTGCTGCCGACCGGATCCAGTCCGCTGGAACTTGCCGCCGCTGAAGCCTGTGCCGCGATAGAGCGCGTGCCGGTACCGATAAAAACCCTGGTCAATCCTGATACCTGTCCGCTGCATCTGCTGCCGTATCTGGCGTGGGCATGGTCGGTTGACCGCTGGGATGCCAACTGGCCGGAGCGGACAAAGCGGGACGTTATCAAAGCGTCAATGTTCGTTCACAAACATAAGGGCACCATCGGGGCGCTGCGGCGTGTCGTGGAGCCGCTCGGCTATCTGATCAGCGTCACTGAGTGGTGGAAAACCGGTGACCGGAACGGGACATTCCGCCTGACGGTCGGCGTGTCGGAAACCGGCATCACCGAAGAAACCTATTACGAGCTGGAGCGCCTGATATTCGACGCAAAGCCAGTCAGCCGCCACCTGCTGGGATTGTCTATTAACCTGAGCACATCCGGCAATTTTTACTGCGGTGCCGCCACCAACACCGGCGACACGCTGACTGTTTATCCGTATATCCCGGAAACCGTCCGGGTGGAAAGCGCGGGCTATCTCGGTGCTGCGCTGATAACCATTGATAAAGTGAGAGTAAACCCATGACAGTAAAGTATTTCGCTATCCTGACGAACTACGGCGCGGCACAGCTGGCGAACGCTGTCGCGCTGGGTACACAGATGAATATTTCCGCAATGGCGGTCGGTGACGGCGGCGGTACGCTGCCGGTTCCCGATCCGGCGCAGACGAAATTAGTCCGCGAAAACCGCCGGGCGGCAGTCAATCAGGTCTCTGTTGACGAGAAAAACCCGAATTTCATCATTGCCGAACAGGTGATCCCTGAAAATGAGGGCGATTGGTGGATTCGCGAAATCGGTCTGTTTGATGATACCGGTGGTCTGATCGCAGTCGGCAACGCTCCGGAGACCTACAAACCGAATTTACAGGAAGGGTCAGGCAGGACACAGGTCATTCAGATGGTGCTGATGGTCAGCAGCACCCAGGCTATCACCCTGAAAGTTGATCCGTCCGTGGTACTGGCAACCCGGGAGTATGTGACCAAAAGTGTTGCGGCAGCAATTCAGGCATCAGAGGCCAGAGCCGCACAGACCTATCAGCCGAAAGGTGATTACGTCACCAATCCGTATTTAAAGCTGGAGTTGCTTAAAAAAATTGATAAAGCAGATATCACTCAGCAGTTGGGAAATGATACCGGCAAGGTGGTGTCACAAAATCTTTTGGCTACAGAACTCGGCAAAAAAGCCAGTGTTGCTGATTTAGGTAAAAAGGTTGATTACGGTAACCATACTATCACAGGTGGCGTGGACTCAGCAGGCAACGGCTCTGTAAATGCGGCAAATGGCGGAATACGCTTTTACCGCAAGAAAGACGGCACCCTGACTCTGTTTTCACGAGAGGCGGCTGACAGCGACTCTGGTTATGTTACTGAGGTGGAATTACCGAAGAAAAAAGGCATGGCCGCATTAACTAGTGACCTGACCAATAAGATTGATTACGACATTCATGTTATCACAGGGGGTGTCGATTCGGCGGGGCGCGGTTCTGTTAATGCCGCCAACGGGTCATTGCGCGTCCACCGTGATGCATCCGGAGTTATCACTATCTATGGTCGTGAGCAAGCAGATGGCACATCTGAATATGTAACAGCCGCTGCATTCCCCAAGGCTAAGGGAGAGGTGTGCTTAGATATATTCACTTTTGCCGCCGGTGGTGCAAAGTATCGTGATGTTAAGAGTCAGCGTAAAAATGGCGTTACTTATACAAACACACAGCCACGCCCGATACTCGTTATCGCCAGCTATGACTCGCCAGCAACGCGGACGCTTGCTTATG